>Ga0182744_1000992_pt1 | contig 25677 bp, 29 predicted proteins | sample eDN3rd30CKraftMG_FD_128525 | JGI IMG/M metagenome (GOLD analysis project Ga0182744, IMG submission 128525) | Enriched Miracle-Growth compost microbial communities from Emeryville, California, USA - eDNA 3rd pass 30_C Kraft MG (version 2) (version 2) ... | reverse complement strand
CTTGTGCGTCGTGGTGGTAACGACATGCGCATGCGGGAACGGCGAGGGATGCGCGCCGCCGGCGACCAGCCCGGCGATGTGGGCCATGTCGACGAGGAACCAGGCGCCGACCTTCTTGGCGATCTTGCCCATGCGCTCGAAATCGAGCTGGCGCGGATAGGCCGAGCCGCCCGTGATCAGGAGCTTCGGGCGTACTTCCTCGGCAATGCGCTCGAGGTTGTCGTAGTCGATGACCTCGGTGTCGGGGTCCACATTGTAGCTGTGCGATTCGAACCAGCGGCCGGAAAGGTTGCTCTTCATGCCGTGCGACAGGTGGCCGCCGGCGGCGAGATCGAGCGACAGGACCTTCTCGCCGGGCTTGAGCAGCAGGAAGAAAACCGCCAGGTTGGCCTGGGTGCCGGAATGCGGCTGCACATTGGCGTAGCCGCAGCCGAACAACTCCTTCGCGCGGTCGATGGCGGCCTGCTCGACCACGTCGACGAACTGGCCGCCGCCATGGAAGCGGTTGCCGGGATAGCCTTCCAGCGTCTTGTTGGTCATCTCGTGGCCCAGCGCGTCGAGCACCGCGCGGCTGACGATGTTCTCGGAAGCGATAAGCTCGATCTGGTCCTGCTGGCGCTTGCGTTCGTTGTCGAGCGCCTCCGCCACCAGGGGATCGCGTTCGTGAACCGACGCGTTGAAATACGCTTTCGTTTGCTCGTTTTGCTGGGTCATGGCCTGTCTCCCGGAATAACCGCTGTTGTTGGCTCGTGCCGGGAAGCTAGTCGGCTGCTCACTCCAGAAAAAGTTAATAATATTTGCACATGCGTTCTGATTTGCTAATCATTGGCTTCCGGCCAGGAGGTGAGCGATGGACATTGCGCGGTTGAGGGCGTTACGGGAATTGTCGATCCGCAAGACGATGGCGGCGGTGGCCGAGGCGCTTTACGTCTCGCCGTCGGCCGTCTCGCAGCAGATCGCCCTGCTGGAGCAGGAAGTGGGGATCGACCTGATCGAGCGGCGCGGCCGCGGCGTCGAACTGACGGTCGCGGGGCGGCAACTGGTCGAGCGCGCCGAGCGCATCCTGGTCGAGCTGGAATCGGCCCGCGCCGACATCGCGGAACTGAAGAAGGTGATTGCCGGCGAACTGCGCGTCGCCGCCTTTCCTTCTGTCGCCGCAGCGCTGGTGGCCGGCGCCATTCAGGACCTCCACCGGCTCCACCCACGCCTGAACGTCCAGTTCGACGAGATGGAACCGGCCGAGAGCCTCGCCGCGCTCCGAAGCTGGCAGACCGACCTCGCGGTGATCGACGACCTCAACGTGCCGCCCGGTGCGCTGGATCCCAACATAGAAACGGTCCCGCTGATCGAGGACGTGTTCAACGCCATGGTGTCGCAGACGCATCCCCTCGCCAACCGCGCCACCGTCACCATGAGCGAACTGAGGGACGAACGCTGGGCGCTGGACACGGCCTCGTCGACCTATAACCGCATGATCACCGACGCCTGCCAGGAAGCGGGCTTCACGCCGAATATCGTGGCGCGGTGCAAGGGCTTCGAAGTCACCATCGCCCTTATCCGCGCAGGCTACGGGGTCTCTATCCTGCCGGGCCTCAGGGCAAGCTACGATCTCGAGGACGTATGGGTATGCAAGATCGTGCCGGAAATCCGCCGCAAGATTTCGCTCGCCTTCCGCAAGGGCGAAAAGAAGAGCCCCGCCGTGCAGGCTTTCATCGCCCAGGTCAACGAGCGCGCGGGCGCGCGCCGCCGGTTTTCGTCCGGTCTCGGAAGGCGCAACGAAACGCAGGCCGAGTCGACGCCTGACGACGCCGTCAAGGCGTCATGATGTCAAATCATCAATTTTTCTAAGCGGTACATAAAGCAGAATTAAGTAGACCTGAATGAAGGCCCTACCTATCGTCCGCGCGTCGATTAGTATGGGTTTGCGGACCGGATGTCCCAACCTTAGGCCAACGGCGGGAACACCAGCTTCAGAACGGCAAAAGCCGCTGTTGCCTATCGCCCATTCAAATTCGGCAAGCTTGGCCATCCTGCACATCCTTGCAGGTCACTCGCGATAGGGGAATGCGATGAAACTCTCGAAACTACTGCTGGCGGGCGTGTTTGCAGGCTTTGCACTTGCCGCAACCCAGGCTTCGGCCGCTTCCGTGCTCGACAAGGTGAAGGAACGCGGCACGCTGAACTGCGGTACCGACAACACGGCGCCGGGCTTCGGCTATCTCAACACCACGACGGGCCAGCTCGAAGGGCTCGACGTCGACTTCTGCAAGGCCGTTGCCGCCGCCGTGCTGGGCGATGCCTCGAAGGTCAAGTTCGTCACCGTTACCGACAAGAGCCGCTTCGACGCGGTCCTGACCAACCAGGTCGACGTGGTCTTCGCGCACACGACCATGAAGCCGGCCCGCGAGTCCGCGATCGCGATCGATTTCCTGCCGATCAATTTCTACGACGGCACGGGCATCATGGTGAAAGCCGACGCCGGCGTGACGAAGTTCGACGAACTCGACGGCGCGACGATCTGCACCACGCAGGGTTCGGCGACCGAGACGGTTCTCACCGCCGCCTTCAAGGCGCGCGGCTGGAAGGATTCCAAGGTCCTCACCTATGAGAACCTCGAGAAGCTTTTCGCGGCCCTCAATTCGGGCCGCTGCAACGCAATGAGCACCGACAAGTCCGCGCTCGCCGCCTGGGCCGGCAACTCGCCGAAGCCCGCCGATTACGTGATCCTGCCCGACACGCTTGACAAGTCGCCCTTCGCCGGGTTTGTCGCGGCCAATGATTCCAGGTGGCGCAACGCGCTGCGCTGGATCAGCTTCGGCCTGTTCCAGGCCGAGGAGTCCGAGATCACGCAGGGCAACCTCGATGAGAAGCTGAAGAGCGAGGACCCGTTCGTCCAGAAGTTCCTCGGCGTCGGCGGTGGCTACGGCAAGGATTTCGGGCTTTCCGATGACTTCGTCGCGCAGGCGATCAAGGCCGTCGGCAACTACGGCGAGATCTACAACCGGAATCTGGGACCCGACACCAAGATGTTCCTCGACCGCAAGGGTACCCCGAACTCCCTGTGGACCCAGGGCGGGGCGGTCTATTCGCCGCTCTGGAACTAATCCCCTACCCGTAAAAGCCGAGGCAGGATCCCCCTGCCTCGGCTTTCCCATAGAAAGACCGGGGCCATTATATGAACGCGGATCAAGCGGCCCAGTGGAGGGACGACGACAAGCGGCTGGCGGCACGCCGGCGGCGCAACCGGATTCGCTATCACGCCACGCAATTCGCCATCGTCGGCATCGCGATCCTCCTCGTCGCGCTGTTTGCCGTCGCGGTCAAGGACGGCCTGGCGCGGCACGGCATCAAGTTCAGCTTTTCCTTCCTCGGCAACGCGGCCGGTTTCGATATCAGCGAAGGCAGGACCTTCGCCATCGGCGAGGATTCCTGGCCGTCCTTCGTCGGCTTCACCTCCAATCTCTCCATCGCCCAGGCCTTCGTCACCGGCATCGTCAACACGATCAAGGTCGCGGTCCTGGCGATCATCCTGAGCACAGTGCTCGGAACGCTGCTCGGCGTCGGCCGGCTTTCCACCAACTGGGTCGTGCGCAACCTTTGTTTCTGGTGCGTCGAGTTCGTGCGCAACACGCCGCTTCTGATCCAGCTCGTCTTCTGGTACTTCGCCGTGGTCCTGCACTTCCCGCCGATCGCCACCGCGGCGAAATTCTACGGGATCGTCATCAGCCAGCAGGGCCTCTATCTGCCCGCACTCGTCTGGCAGGGCGGCGATTCTGCCTATGCCATCGCACTCGGCGCCGTCTTTCTCGTCGCGCTGGTCGGAGCGTTCGTCGAAAAGATCCGCTCCTTCCGCTGGGCCTGCATCGTCGCCCTGGTCGCCGTGCCCGCCATCATGCTGCTTACCGGGATCATGGAACTGGACTTCCCGGTGGCGTCGAAATTCAAGGCAAGCGGCGGCACCAGCATAAGCCCCGAAATGGCGGCGCTGCTGCTCGCCATCGTCTTCAACAGCGCGTCCTACATCGCCGAGATCGTGCGCGGCTCCATCGACGCCCTGCCCAAGGGGCAGTGGGAAGCTTCCGCCTCGCTCGGGCTCGACCGGCGCAGCACCGTCAACGACATCATCCTGCCGCAGGTCTTCCGCGTGGTGCTGCCCTCCTTCGGCAACCAGTATATCAGCCTGACCAAGAACACCGCCCTCGGCATCGCGATCGGCTATCCGGATCTTTTCAACGTCTATGGCACGATCGCGAACCAGACGGGCCACAGCCTCGAAGGCATCGTCATCGTCATGATTTCCTACCTGATCCTCAGTTGGATCATCAGCGCCGTCGTCGGCTGGGCCGACCGGCGGATGGCCAGGCAGGGAGCCATGCGATGATCGCCAAATCCCTGAAATGGTCGCGGCACAACCTGTTCGGCAAGCCGTTCGACGCGCTGCTGACCCTCATCGTCATCCCGACCGTCCTGTGGCTGGTCTACGAGGCCGTCGCCTGGGCGCTTGCCGAGGCGCAATGGGACATCATCCCGCAAAGCCTGCGCGTCCTCATGATCGGCATCTATCCGGCCGACCAGGCATGGCGGGCATGGATCGCGGTCGCCATCATCGCCGCCCTGCTGGGCATGGCGCTGGGCTACGTGTTCGCCTTCAAGGCGCGTCATGCCGGCTTCCTTGCCCTCGTCCTGCTGGCGCTGGCCGCGGCGACGGGTACTAACGACCTGTCGAACCTGCTGTTCCTCGCGACTTCCGCCGTCCTGTTCGTCGGCGGCTGGATGCTGACCTCCTGGGTGCCGCTCTCGCGAAAATTCCTCGTGCCGGCGAGCTTCATCGGCCTGATCGCGATCTTCGCCATCATGGCGCCTCCCGGCGCCAACCTGTGGGGCGGCCTGCTGCTCAGCATCCTGCTCACCCTCGTCACCTCGATCGTAACGCTGCCCATCGGCATCCTGCTTGCCTTCGGCCGGCGCAGCCGCTTCTCGAGCGTGCGCTGGATCTGCACGGCCTATATCGAGGTCATGCGCTCGGTGCCCCTGATCATGGTGGTCTACTGGATCTGGATCCTGATGCCCGTGCTCACGCCGCAGCTTAATTTCTCGGACGTGGTCCGCGGCATGATCGGCTTCACCATCTTCTATTCCGCCTATGTGGCCGAATATGTGCGCAGCGGCCTGCAGGCCGTGCCGCGCGGTCAGACCGAGGCGGCCCGTTCGCTCGGCATGAGCGAGTTCGACATCAACCGGTCCATCATCCTGCCGCAGGCGATCCGCGTCGTGGTGCCGCCGCTCGTCGGCAACGTGCTCGACATCTTCAACAACGCGCCGCTGGTCTTCATCATCGGTCTCACCGACTTCCTGCGCGCGGGCCAGATGATCCTCGCCAACCCGCAATATGGCGACCGGACCTATGAGGTCTATTCGTTCCTCTTCGTCACCTATTTCCTCGTCGGTTCCGTGATCACCTTCGTTGCCCGCAAGCTCGAAGCCCATCTCGCACGAGGCAGCCGATGACCAGCCGCAACCCAGGAGCCGCTCCCATGGATACCATCGTCGAGATGAAGAGGCTCAACAAGTTCTATGGGACGCATCACGTCCTGAAGGACATCGATCTCTCGGTCTCGCGCGGCGAGGTCGTCGTCGTCCTCGGCGCCAGCGGCTCCGGCAAGTCGACGCTGATCCGCTGCGTCAACGGCCTGGAAATGTACCAGAACGGCAGCCTCGTGGTCGACGGCTACCCGATGCCGGTGGAGGAGGACCGCCTGCTCGGCGGCGAAAAGGAACTGGTGGCGATCCGCAAGGGCGTCGGCATGGTCTTCCAGCAGTTCAACCTGTTCCCGCACAAGACGGTGACCGAAAACATCACCATCGCGCCCATGCGCGTGCGCAAGAAGTCGAGGGAAGAGGCCGAAGCGACGGCGCTGAAGCTTCTCGACCGCGTCGGCCTGAAGGCGCATGCCGACAAATATCCGGCCCAGCTTTCGGGCGGCCAGCAGCAGCGCGTCGCGATCGCCCGCTCGCTCGCCATGGAGCCGGGCCTGATGCTCTTCGACGAGCCTACCTCCGCGCTCGACCCGGAGATGATCGGCGAGGTGCTCGACGTCATCCGCGAACTCGCCGCCGACGGCATGACCATGATGATCGTCACGCACGAGATGGGCTTTGCCCGCGACGTCGCGGACCGCATCGTCTATATCGACCAGGGTTCGATCCTCGAGATCGGCAAGCCGGACACCTTTTTCGACAATCCGACCAACGAGCGCGCACGCACTTTTCTGGCGCGAGTGCTCAAGCACTGAGGCTGCGTAGACGGTCAGTCCCTCCAGCAAGCGACTTACTCGCACACGTCATTCCGGGCCGCGTAGCGGACCCGGAATCCAGTGCGCCGACCTTATTCGTTCAGCTACGGATCGGCAGCATTCCATCTCTGGATTCCGGGTTCCGCTGCGCGGCCCCGGAATGACGGGCCGTGTGTGCCTCCGACTCCACGCAACCTGAAGCCGGCGATCGGCAGTCATGCAGCGTCCCGGACCCCGGCGGCGCCGGCTCGGCTAAGTGCCGGGCTTAGCGGTCGGCAATCCGCGAAGGGATGTCAGGACGGTTTCCGGCTCGCCCGGAACAGGCTGAGCCGCGACGGGCGTTTCATGATGATGATGCCGGCGAGCACGATGATGAGCGAACCGGCGAGCGTCGGCAGGTCGAGTCGTTCTCCGAAGACCAGCACCCCGAGCGCGATGCCAAACAGCAGCCGCGTGTACCGGAACGGCGTGACGACGGAGACGGCCCCGGTGCGCATCGCCTTCATCAGCGCCGCATAGGCGAGGACGCCGCAGGCGACGGCCGTCGACAGGAAGGCCATCGCGGCAGCATCGGGAGCGATGAAAGCCTGCCGTTCCCACAGCAGGGCATAGAGGACACCGGCAACCACGATCGCCGCGAAGCCATAGACGCCGAGGACGGAGGTCGTGACCGAGCGGGGAGCGGCGCGGCTGGCGAGGTCGCGCCCGGCGAAACCCAGCATGCCGATCAGCGCCAGGATCGACAGGGCGGAAAAACTCTCCGCTCCCGGCCGCAGCACGATCAGCACCCCGGCGAGGCCGACCAGAATGGCCAGCCACCGCTGCCAGCCGACATGCTCGCGAAAGAGCACCGCCGCCCCGAGCACGACGACGATGGGAGTAGCCTGCAGGATCACCGTCGTCGCCGACAGCGGCGTCAACGCCAGCGCCAGCACGTAGAACAGGCGCGCCGTCACCTCGAAACAGGCGCGGATGCGCATGGCGCGCGACAGGATGGCGGGGCCGAACAGCGGCTCGCGCCGCGCCGTCGCGGCAATGGCGAAGACGATGGCACCGCCGAGGCCGAACAGCACCAGCACTTCCGCGATCGGCAGATGTGCGGAGGCCGCCTTGACCATCGCATCCTCGCCCGCGAAGATCGCCATGGCCGCGACCATCCACAGGCTGCCTACGAGGTTCGCCCTGCCGTCTCGTGCGATGGTTTCAGTCGTGCCCATGATTGCGTGCGCATTGTCCTCCGCCCCCCCCCGTATCAGCTATCCCCGATCCCGCGATAGAGGCCCCGGCCGAGATTTCTGACAGCGCACAAAACCCCGCTAGCGGTTGGCCGCCGCGGTCTGCAGGAAATTCTCGAACTGCTGCTGCGGGACGAAAGAACCTCCCGTCGTCCAGATGATATGGGTTGCCTGCGGCAGGCGGTCCACGATCCCCTGCCTGTCGCAGAACTCGCGCCCGCGCGGATGCTTCACGATGAATTCCGGTCCGGCGAAGCCGGCGGTCGCGGACGGCTCGAGACGGATGCCCTGGGTCTCGTGCGCAAGCAGCAGCCACCGGAACAGCGAGGGGTCGTCGACCCTGAAGACGCCGGCCAGCATGTTGCGCATCACCGTCGCCACCAGCGCCGACATGCGCGCCACCGCCATGCCGTCGGCCTCGGTCTTGTTGGTGAGGCCGACATCGTAGACCGAGACGAGTTCCTTGGAACCGCTCATCATCTGCACCAGCGCGCAGGGCGACTGGACCGGCTCGACGAAGAAGCAGTGGACGTTGTCGCCGAACACGGCTTTCGCCCCATAGGTCACGCCGCCCGGCGCCCCGCCGATGCCGCAGGGCAGGTAGAGGAACAGAGGACGCCCGGCGTCGACGGCGAGGCCGCGGTCCTCGAGCTGTTTCGCCAGTTCCATGGCCGCCACGCTGTAGCCGAGGAAAAGCTGCCTCGACTGCTCGTCGTCCACGAAATAGATCGTCGGGTCGGCTTCGGCGGCGATGCGGGCATTCTCGACGGCCGAGGTGTAGTCGGCATCGTGGCGCACGACCTCGACGCCGAGGTTGCGCAGCCGCTCCACCTTCCAGGCCTTGGCGTCCGACGACATATGGACCGTGGCCTTGAACCCGAGGGCGCGCGCGGCGATGCCGACGCTAAGGCCGAGATTGCCGGTGCTGCCGACGGCGATGGTGTAGCGGGAGAAGAACGCCTTGGCCTCGGGCCCGGCAAGCTGCCTTATGTCCTGCCCGTCCTTGAGGAAGCCCTCGCGCCGGGCCAGTTGCTCGGCGAACACGAAAACCTCGTAGACGCCGCCGCGCGCCTTGATCGAACCCGCGACGGGAAGGGCGCTGTCCGCCTTGACGAAGAGGGTGCCGAACTCGGCGTCGCCGTAGCCGATGGTCTGCCGCAGCCCGGTCAGTTCGATCAGGTCCGAGCGGATGACGCCGCCTGTCGCGGCGAGTTCGGGAAAGCAGGTCTCCAGAAGCGGCGCCAGGCGCTGCCAGTTCGCCCGCGCGGCCTCGACATCTTCCGGCCGAATGGGAAGCGACGGATCGTCGATCGCGCCTTTCCGGTAGAGCGGGTTCACCCACAGAGTCGGTCGCGCGGACGTCACGTCGCCGCTGGCTGGATCGTTCGGTAGGTGAAACGCCATGTCAATTCCCAAGCTGACAGTCTATGAGCCTGGCAAGCTATTCCAAGCGTGGCGTTCAAAAAAGTTAATAGTTCTGGCCTGCATCGTTAGCCGCATGAATGAATTGCCACCCCATGGATGGCGAGATGAGACAAATCGACCCCGGACCATCCCGCTATTGATGAGTATCGTTGTCAACTTTAAGATCGCGGCATCTCGATCCCGGAGTATCTTATGACCGGCCTCACCCGCAGAACCGTGCTGAAAGCCTCGGCGGCCGCCGCGGGCAGCTTCGGGCTAGGCTGGCTGGCCAATGCGGCCGGCGCGGCGCTGGCCGCCCCCGAGCCGCAAATCCTGACAGCGACCGCGACCAAGGCGCTGCTGACCGGCTCCACGCCGACCCAAAAGGTGCTCACCTATGGCGACGCGGGCATGCCGCCGGTGCTGCGCATGACCAGGGGAAAGCCGTTCGCGGCAAGGCTGGTCAACAAACTCGACGAGCCGACCACCATCCACTGGCACGGCCTGCGCGTTCCCAACAGGATGGACGGCGTGCCCTTCATGGTCCAGCCCTACGTCTACACCGGCGACCACTTCGACTATGCATTTACGCCGCCGGACGCCGGCACCTTCTGGTACCACCCGCACTGCAACACGCTGGAGCAGATGGGGCATGGCCTGACCGGAGTCATCGTCGTGGAGAATCCGGGCGATCCCGTGTTCGACGCGGAAGTCGTGCTAAATCTTCGCGACTGGCGCCTCGGCGGCGACGGCCAGTTCATCGCCCCGTTCCGGCCGCGCGACGCCGCCCGGGGCGGCACCTACGGCACAGTGCGCAGCGCCAACTGGCAGGCCGAGCCGCGATACGACGCGCCGGCCGGCGGGCTGGTGCGGCTTCGCGTGGCGATCACCGACGTCACCCGCATCTATTCCTTCCGCATGCAGGGCGGGCAGGCCTCGGTCATCGCCATCGACGGCAACCCGGTGCCGCAGCACTTCCCGCTCGACCTGTTGCAACTCGGGCCCGGCCAGCGGCTGGACCTGGCGGTGCGCATGCCCGACGAGGAAGGCGCGGTCGTCGGCCTCGAGGACATCCGCGGGACCAAACCGGCCATGCTCGCGACGCTGCGGGCGGTCGGCACCTCGCTGAAGCGCGACCTGGGCGATCTCGCACCGCTGGAAGCCAATCCGGTCGCAAAGATCGACCCTGCGTCGGCGACGCATATCCGGCTGGTGCTCAGCGCCACGGCCGAGAATGTCGCTTCCGACAGCATCTGCGGCTCGCTCGGCTACAGTTTCTGGGCCATCAACAAGGTGCCGTGGCCCGGCGACACGCCCGACCCGACCGCGCCGCTGGCCGAACTGAAGCTCGGCAAAAGCTATATCATCGACATGGAAAACCCGACGCCGCGCGCGCACCCGATCCACCTGCACGGCATGAGCTTTACCGTGCTAGCATCCTCGGCCGGGCCGGTGCCGCCGCTGGTCACCGACACCTACCTCATCCAGCCGGACGAGAAGGTTCAACTGGGGCTTGTCGCCGACAATCCGGGCGACTGGCTGCTGCACTGTCACATCATCGAGCACCAGAAGACCGGCATGACCAGCTATCTGCGCGTCGTCTAAATCCGGCCGGGAGCTTGATGCGGGCGGCGTCTAGGCCGCTGCCGCCTCTTCCGCCGCGATGAAGCGGGTCAGTTCCCTGACCAGCCGTTCGGCATCGCCCTTGCTGATCTTGAGGTTGATGATCTCGTCATCCTGCCCAGCCAGTTCGAGGCTGCCAAGGAGCGGACTCTTCGAAAGAAGATCGATCTCGTAGCCTTCGTATTTGGCGACGATGGTATCTGCGCTGCACATTTCCTTTCTCCTTACAGGGCAAGCAAACCACCAACATCAGCGGCAGGCAAGGAAGAAATGCCTCCCCCCAACGCTACCCGGTGATCGCCCCTTCGTTGGCAGGGCGGGCGAGCGCGGAAAACTTGGCCAGCACGCCGCGCGTATAACGTGGCTGCGGCCGCTGCCAGGCGGCGCGGCGGCGCGCGATCTCGGCTTCCTCGACATTGAGTTGCAGCAACAGCCGGTGCGCGTCGATGGTGATCGAATCGCCCTCCTCGACCAGCGCGATCGTGCCGCCTTCATGGGCTTCCGGCGCGACGTGGCCGACCACCATGCCCCAGGTGCCGCCGGAAAAGCGCCCGTCGGTGATGAGGCCGACGCTTTCGCCAAGGCCGCGCCCGACCAGCGCCGAGGTCGGCGCCAGCATTTCCGGCATGCCCGGCCCGCCCTTCGGCCCGAGATAGCGCAGCACCAGCACGTCGCCCGGCCTGATCCTGTCGGCCAGGATCGCCTCCATCGCCGACTGCTCGTCGTCGAAGACGCGCGCCGGGCCGGTGATTGCCGGGCTTTTCAGGCCGGTGATCTTGGCCACCGCGCCGTCCTCGGCAAGGTTGCCTTTCAGGATGGCGAGATGCCCCTCGAGGTAAAGCGCCTTGTCGATCGGCATGATCACCTGCTGGTCGGCGCGCGGCGCGTCCGGCACCTCGGCCAGTTCCTCGGCCAGCGTGCGGCCGGTGATGGTCAGGCACTCGCCATGGATCAGCCCGGCATTGAGCAGGATCTTCAGCACCTGCGGAATGCCGCCGGCCTGGTGCAGGTCGACGGCCATATAGTGGCCGGACGGCTTCAGGTCGCACAGGACCGGCACCTTGCGGCGCACACGCTCGAAATCGTCCAGCGTCCACTCGATCTCGGCGGCGTGCGCGATGGCGAGATAATGCAGCACCGCGTTGGTCGAGCCGCCGATCGCCATGATCAGCGCCACCGCGTTCTCGATGCTCTCGCGCGTCACGATATCGCGCGGCCTGATGTTCTTCTTCACCGCCTCGACCAGCACGCGGCCGGATTCGGCGGCGCTTTCGAGCTTCTCCCGGTCGGGGCTGGCCATGGTCGAGGAATAGAGCAGCGACAGGCCGAGCGCCTCGAACGAGGAACTCATGGTGTTGGCCGTGTACATGCCGCCGCAGGACCCGGTGGAAGGACAGGCATGGCGCTCGATGCCCTCGAAGTCCTCCTCGCTCATGGTGCCGGCCATGACAGCGCCGACCGCCTCGAAGGCGGAGACGATGGAAAGATCCTGCCCCTTCCAGCGGCCGGGCTTGATGGTACCGCCATAGACGTAGATCGCCGGCGCGTTGGCGCGCAAAATACCGATCATGCCGCCCGGCATGTTCTTGTCGCAGCCGCCCAGAACCAGCACCCCGTCCATCCACTGGCCCTGCACGCAGGTTTCCACGCAGTCGGCGATCACCTCGCGCGACACCAGCGAATATTTCATGCCTTCGGTGCCCATCGACATGCCGTCCGAAATGGTCGGCGTCCCGAACATCTGCGGATTGGCGCCGGCTTGCCTGATGGCGGCGATCGCCGCGTCGGCAAGCGGCTGCAGGCCGGCGTTGCACGGCGTGATGGTGGAATGGCCGTTGGCGACGCCGATCATGGGCTTGTCGAAATCGGCCTTCTCATAGCCGAGCGCATAATACATAGCCCGGTTGGGCGAGCGCGCCACGCCCTGCGTGATGTGTCTGGAGCGTTCGTTGAACGGCATGGCGGAATCCTCGTCTGATGCTTGGGCTTGAGCCGGCCGACTGTGCCGGTCACCTGCCCACGCCGTGCAGTTGCCGGGGCAACGCCACGTCGCCGAAATCGATGACGGAGCGGCGAAGGACCTTGCCCTTGGCATCGAGTGTGACGCGCGCGCGGCGATTTTGAAAGAAAAAGCTCAGGCGGTACTCGCCCTCGTGATCGTCGATGCCGCGCTCGCAGATCGAGGTGACGGCCTTGCTCCGCATCAGTCCGGGAACATCCGCCGCGGCAACCCCCAGCAGGCTTGCGACCAGAGCCGCATCCACGACGATGTCCTGCCCGGCGGTTTCTGTCCCGACGCCGGGTTCGGCCGGAGCCGGCCCCAACGGAGCCGGCGCTGTGCCGCCATGTGCCATGCTCACCCTTCCTTCCGCTCCGCCTTGGGCCTTCGCCTCCATTGGCGACAGATATTTTTCGCCGCGATCGCAGCGGAAGGTCAACACCGGCGGCGTCTCGCCGGGGAGCAGCCTCCTGCCATTCGGCCCGCTTCAACCCGCTGCGCGCTCCCCTCGCGATCTTCCCTGCCGGCACCGCCCTTTCCGACGAAGCCGGCATGATTTTTAAAAGATACATACAATATATGTATTATCCCTGCCGAGCAATTGCAATGTCCACCCTATGGGTGCAACCGCCTCGACATCCCCGCGCTGAAACATATATCGTCCGGGCATGTTATCGAGGCGCTCGCCGGCCGGCGGACAAGGTCTCGACCCGAGCGGCCGTGGGGTTCACGATGCGAGTAACCGACTTTTCCGACTATGCGCTGCGCCTGCTGATGTATGCGGGGGCGCAGGGCGACAGGCTCATCACCATCGAGGAGACGGCGAAACTGTACGGCATTTCGCGCGCCCATTTGATGAAGGTGGCCAACCAGTTGACCCGCGCCGGCTTCCTGAAGGCGGTGCGCGGCCGTTCCGGCGGGCTCACGCTCGCCATGGCGCCGCAAAAGATCGGCCTCGGCGCGGTGCTGCGCGCCACCGAGCCCGATTTTGCCCTGGTCGAGTGCTTCCGCAAGGACAACAACTGCCTCATTACCCCCCGCTGCCGCCTGCGCGGCATCCTGCATGAGGCGCTGGCGGCGTTCATCGCCACCGTCGATCGCTACACGCTGGCCGACCTGATGCTCAATCCGCGAGATTTCGGCCTGTTGCCTGCGGCGTGATCGCACGGGCACGCCTCTTCACCTTGCACAAGTTTCCCATAAAAGATATATTACAAATGTATCTTTTAATCGTACACCAGGGGAAGGAAAAGGCCATGGGCGAACAAGTTTCGGCAGGCGAGCGCGTGATCGACGTCAGGCAGGTCGACCCGCGCCATCGACATCCCGTCATCATGCAGCTGTTCGAGAACCTGCCGGTCGGCGAGACGCTGCAACTGGTGGCGGACCACGATCCCAAGCCGCTGCGCTTCGAGTTGGAAAGCCGGTACGGGCCGCAATGCGCCTGGGCCTATCTCGAGGAAGGGCCGGACAGCTGGCGCGTGCGGCTGCGCAACATTCCGGCGCGGGAGACCTCCGATGTTTAGCGCTCCCGCCTCCATCGTCGCGGCCATGCGGCGCGCGCTGTCCGTGCCTCGCTCCTTCGAGAGGGTCGAAGATGAGGATACGGAGCCGTCGGGCACGGCACTTCGCGAGATGATCTTCAGGGCGGCCGGCCAGACTCTCGGCGAGTGCCCGCCCTGGGTGCTGATCGCCATCGAGCAGGCCGGCCGCGAAAACGCCCACAGGTCGGGGCGGCAGGAAAGGATGCCGCCATGCTGACCAACTCGCATGACTTCTTCCGACCGTCAGGCGACGAGGAGCGCGCCTGGCTGGAATCGCTGGTCCGGGAAGATTTTGCGCGGCACCGGGTCGGCGAGACGTTCGACGACATGAAGCGGCGCATGCCGTTCTCGCGCGAGGACCAAGGCCTCTACCGGGAATGGATGGCGCTTGCGGCGGTACGAGCCGAAGCCCTCACGGCCACCGCGTCGCGGCCGCACGCCCTACCAGGCCAGGAAAAACATCGCCTTGGCCAGGAACACGATCAGCACGACATGGCAGAAGACGCTGACGTGGATGAACCTGACCTGCCGTGACCTGAGCTTGCCGCGGGCTCCGAGCGTCAGCGCCGTTATGAAATGACCCAGCACGCTCAGCGCCAACGCGATCTTGATCGCCAGCAGCGTGGCAAAGCTGCTGGCGAAGGGATGCGCCAGTTCCTCACGATAGCCCCATGCCATGCCGATCCCCGCGCCATAGAGCGCCAGGATGACGAACGGCATCAGCCGCCGGGCGCGCTTGCCGATCGCGGTTTCCACCGTCCGCATCGTCTCGCGCCCAACCGGCTTGCGGATGCCTTCGAGGATCAGCACCTCGAAGAACACCGCGCCGACGAACAGGATGGCGGCATAAAGATGCAGGGTGACAAGGATGAAATGGCTCATGGCTGCGCTCCGGCGCCCATGAGCCTGCGCCTTTTCCGGCTCGATCATTGTCCGATCCGCGACATGCGCGAAACCGGATCTCCGCCCGCATAAAGACCCTTACGCCAACCGCCATCGGCAAATGCGTGGTCGCGGACATCGCGGAACAAAAACCCATTCGCCCACGCCCAGCCGGGCGCGGCGCCTGGCGGCGACCCTTGACCGACCCGGATATCGCTTATCCGGCTGGCAACGGGCCGCCGCTGCGGAGTTTTGTCAGCCTGGCGTCAATGGGCCGCCGGTTGCGCTCTCAGCTTTTCAATCGCGTCCTTGAGGGCCAGCTTGCGTCGCTTCAGATCGACGATTTCGAGGTCGTCGACGGAGGGATGGTTCATCGCGGCATCGAGCTCGCGCTCGATATCGCCATGCTTCCTCTGCAACTCGTCAAGATGGTTGGCAAGAGACATGATTGGGGCTCCCTTTCATGATTTCCTCGACATCAGCCGTCAAGACGCGTCCACCGCAGGTTCGCTTCTGTGACGGCACGATGACAGTCTGCCATCATCCCGGGGCAATGTCGAATGCCCACTCGCGCATTTCCCGACAATGTGAAATATGGTAGTTTTATCCGGCTGACCTTCCTGGTTCGGCTACCCCGCAGACACCGCTCGCAGCAGGCGACGCAGATAGTTTGAAGGAAAAATGTCCGAGCAGGAACAGGCCGATATTCGCCTCGAATTTTCGCGTTTGAAGCAGGATCACGCCGATTTCGACGCGGCCATCAACGCCATGATCGCCGTTGGCTGCGATCCGCTGCAGATCCAGCGGATGAAGAAGAAGAAACTGTCCCTCAAGGACCGGCTGAAGGCGCTGGAAGACCGGATCATCCCCGACATCATCGCCTGACGCCCGGCAGCGGCGTTCTTGCCGGCGCGGGCCATTTCCGCTACGCCGAAGTCCAAACCACCGGAGTATTGTTGTGAGCGATCGACGCGCCGATGTCGCCATCATCATGGGCAGCCAGTCCGACTGGGCGACGATGCGCCATGCCGCCGAAACGCTCGCCGCACTGGACGTGCCGCACAAGGCGCTGATCGTGTCGGCCCACCGCACCCCGGGCCGGCTTTACGACTTCGCCACGAACGCCAAGGCGGCCGGCTACAAGGTGGTGATCGCCGGAGCCGGGGGCGCCGCGCATCTGCCCGGCATGACGGCGGCGATGACGCCGCTGCCCGTATTCGGCGTGCCGGTCGAATCGAAGGCGCTGTCGGGGCAGGATTCGCTTCTGTCCATCGTCCAGATGCCGGCCGGCATCCCCGTCGGCACGCTCGCCATCGGCAAGGCCGGCGCGGTCAACGCCGCCCTGCTCGCCGCCGCCGTGCTGGCGCTCGCCGACCCGCCGCTGGCCGGGCGGCTCGACGCCTGGCGCAAGGCCCAGACCGACCAGGTCGCGACCGAGCCGGTGGACGCGCCATGAGCCTGCCCGCCGGATCGACCATCGGCATCATCGGCGGCGGCCAGCTCGGCCGCATGCTGGCGATGGCCGCCGCCCGCCTCGGCTATCGCATCGTCGTGCTGGAGCCGCAGGCCGACTGCCCGGCCGCGCAGGTCGCCAACCGGCAGATCGTCGCCGCCTATGACGATCCCGTCGCCCTTGCCGAACTGGCGACGGCAACGGCGCTGGTCACCTACGAATTCGAGAACGTCCCGGTGGAGGCGGCAAAGACGCTCGCCGCCCGGGTTCCCGTCTACCCCCCGCCCCGTGCGCTGGAAGTGGCGCAGGACCGCGTGACCGAAAAGACGTTCCTCAACGGCATCGGCGTCCCCACCGCCGCCTTCTCCTCCGTTTCCAGCGACGCAGAACTGACCGAGGCGCTGCGCGGCTTCGACGGCAGCGGCGTGCTGAAGACGCGCCGCATGGGCTATGACGGCAAGGGCCAGCGCGTCTTCCGCAACATGGAGGCCGGCGGTTATGCCGGAACGTACGAGGCGATGGGCTCGGTGCCGCTCATCCTGGAGGCGCTCGTCGATTTCGAGCGTGAGATATCGGTGATCGCCACGCGCGGCGTCGACGGCACGGTCGCCGCCTACGACCCGGCCGAGAACGTGCATCGCCACGGTATCCTGCACACCTCCACGATACCCGCCGCCATCTCCGCCGATACGGCGGCGGCGGCGCAGGCGGCGGCCAAGACCATCCTGGCCGAACTCGACTATGTCGGCGTCATCGGCGTCGAGTTCTTCGTGCTGGCCGACGGCTCGCTGCTGGCCAACGAGATTGCCCCGCGCGTCCACAATTCCGGCCACTGGACCGAGGCCGCCTGCGTCGTCTCGCAGTTCGAGCAGCATATGCGCGCCGTCGCTGGCCTGCCGCTCGGCGACCCCCGCCGGCACTCGGACTGCGTGATGGAAAACCTGATCGGCGACGACATTTTCCGCATGGCCGGCCTCCTGGCCGAGCCGGACGTGCTGGTGCATCTCTACGGCAAGGCCGAGGCGCGGCCCGGCCGCAAGATGGGGCATTTCACGCGCATCGCCGCCCGCACCTGATTCCTTCGGTCCGGCGAGGGGTCGGTGGTTGACACGGACGAGATTCCTCGTCTATGTGCCGGGCACAAAATCGGCGTGTCTTCGGGCGTGCCTAAGCATCAAGACCCATAGGCAAGACCATGAAGATCAAGAATTCGCTCAAGGCGCTGCGCGCCCGTCACCGCGACAACCAGCTGGTTCGCCGCAAGGGCCGCGTCTACCTCATCAACAAGTCCGCTCCGCGCTTCAAGGCCCGTCAGGGCTGAGTTGCCGCCGTCTCGACGGCACTCACGCGAATTTCGGTTTGACGTTCCGCCGGCCGGGAATAGATTCCCGGTCATGCGGAGCGTTTTTGCATTCCTGACCGTACTTGCCCTCGCCATCGGTCCTACCCTGGCGGCGCGAGCCGACACGCCGGCCGATGCGCCGGCGACCTCCACCGCCAAGACCCGGCAGGCGCGGCTCGACAAGCTGTTTTCCGACCTTGGGCGCGAGCGCAACGAAAAGGCGGCCGAGCGCATCGCCGGCACCATCTGGCAGGCATGGCTGGATTCCGGCAGCGCCAACATCAACCTGATGATGCTGTGGGCGCAAAAGGCGATGGAGGCGCAGAAGTTCGACGTCGCGCTCGACTTCCTCGACCAGGTGACGACGCTCGACCCGACCTATGCCGAAGGCTGGAACCGCCGCGCCACCGTTCACTACATGATGAAAAACTACGCCAAGTCGCTGGCCGACATCGAGCGGACGCTGCAACTGGAGCCGCGCCATTTCGGCGCCCTTTCCGGCATGGCCCGCATCATGGCCGATACCGGCCACAAGCAGGCGGCGCTGGACGCCTGGCAACGCGTATTGGCGATCTACCCGATGATGCGCAGCGCACAGTCGGAAGTCTCGACGCTTTCCGAGGAACTGGCCGGCGAGGGCATCTGAGAACCGCGAAGGGCGATGGTTACCGCCCGCCCTCCGTCGAGCCGACATAGGCGATGCGCAGCATGTTGGTGGAGCCGGGCGTTCTCAGCGGCACGCCCGCGGTGATGATGACGCGGTCGCCCGGTTCGCCGAACCCCTCGTCCAGCGCGATGCGGCAGGCGCGGTTGACCATGTCGTCGAGATCGGTGGCGTCGGGCGAGACCACGCAATGCGTTCCCCACAGCAGCGACAGCCGCCGCGCCGTGTTGACGATCGGCGACAGCGCGATGATCGGCGTCTGCGGCCGCTCGCGCGCGGCCCTGAGGCCGGTCGTGCCGGACGCGGTGTAGGTGATGATGGCGCGCAGGTTCAGCGTCTGGGCGATTTCGCGCGCGGCGAGCGAGATGGCGTCGGCGCCGGTCGCCTCGGGCGCGGCGCGCTGCGCGTCGATGACCGCCGCATAGGTCGGGTCCTGCTCGACCTTGACGGCGATGCTGTTCATGGTCGCGACCGCCTCGACCGGATAGGCGCCGGCGGCGGATTCGGCCGACAGCATCACCGCATCGGCGCCCTCGAACACGGCGGTCGCCACGTCCGAGACTTCGGCGCGGGTCGGCACCGGCGCCGAAATCATCGATTCCAGCATCTGCGTCGCCACGACCACAGGCTTGCCCGCCTTGCGTGCCTTTCGGGTGATCTGCTTCTGGATGCCGGGCACGGCCTCCAGCGGCATCTCGACACCGAGGTCGCCGCGCGCGACCATGATGGCGTCGGACAGGTCCATGATCTCGCCCAGCCGCGCCACCGCCTGCGGCTTCTCGATCTTCGACATCAGCAGCGCCCGCCCACGCGCGATCTTGCGCGCCTCGGCAAGGTCTTCCGGCCGCTGGATGAACGACAGCGCCACCCAGTCGACGCCGGCGTCCAGCACCGCGTCGAGGTCCTTGCGGTCCTTTTCCGTCAGCGCCCCGACCGGCAGTTCGGTGTCGGGCAGGCTGACGCCCTTCCGGTCGGAAATGCTCGTTCCGGCAAGCACCGTGCAGGTGATCGACCTTCCGTCGCAGTTAACCGCCCGCAACGCCAGCTTGCCGTCGTCGATCAGCAGCCGATGGCCGGGCTGGACCGAGTGCAGGATTTCGGGGTGAGGAAGATAGACGCGCTCGGCAGTGCCCGGCTCGGGATTGTCGTCGAGCGTGAAAGTCTGCCCGACGCTCAGCGTCTCCTTGCCGTTGGCGAACTTGCCGACCCTGAGCTTCGGCCCCTGCAGGTCGGCCAGGATGCCGATCGGCCGGCCGACCGCCGCTTCGACCCCGCGGATGCGCTCGACCAGCGTGCGCATCAACTCATGGTCGGTATGGCTCATATTGATGCGGAAAACGTCGGCGCCGGCCTCGAAAAGCTTCCTCAGCATCTCCTCGGACGAGGAAGCGGGGCCGATGGTGGCGAGTATCTTGACCTTGCGGTTGCGTCTCATTGACTCTTGCTTTCCGGGGGACTCTTGTTGTCGGCAGCGCCCTCGGCGCCGGGGGCGGACTGGTCGGTCAACTGGACCATCCAGCTCGCCTGTTCGCCGGTGTCGTATTCCTGGAAGCCGGCGCGCTGGAAACCGCGCGCGACGCAGTCGTTGACGCCGGCAATCTTGAACTCTTTCTCGGCCACGCACATGTTGATCGGCCCGTCCCAGCGGCCGCCACGCTCGGCGTCTTCTGCATAGAGATAGTAAAACCTGGATGACAGCGGCCCTTCGATGAGGGTCTTGCAGCTCGAGCCCTCGATGTGCCACCAGCCTTCGGTGATCCACCCGGCCTTGGCGCGGTAGCCGATGCCGACGCCGACCAGGTTCTGCGTCGCGTTGCAGACGCGGAAATCCGCGCGGGCCGGCGCCGCCGAGGCCATCACCGCCAGCATGGCCACCAGCGCGGCGCAGGGCACGCCCGCCGCCGCGCCCACGCGCAGCCTGCCGGCGACCATCGCCCCCAAAACCCTCGATAACGACGCAATCATATGGCCCTCACGCCTCTTTTCGGAAAAGTCCCGTCGCATGTCAACGCGCCGGAACAGTGAAATCCAATCGATTTAGATGAACGCGGGCCGGTCTTCGCCTTGCGTCCGACCCGATCTTTGCAAAAACCTTGTCCAAACAACGGCATTGCGCCCATCTTCCGTTCGTGGAATGACGCTACCACCGCCGCCGAACGACAGATGCAGCCATTTTCCCGCCCATGACCCGATCCACAGTTTTCGCACCCTTCGAGGTCATTGAAGGCGACCGCGGGCGCGGCATCGTCCTGGTCGCCGACCATGCAGGCCGCGGCCTGCCGGAAGACTATGGCGATCTCGGCCTGCCGCGCTCGGAGTTCGACCGCCACATCGCCTACGACATCGGCGTCGAGACGGTGACGCGCGAGCTTGCCACGCGGCTGCGCGCGCCGGCGGTGATGGCGAATTTCTCGCGCCTCCTGATCGACCCCAATCGCGGCGAGGACGACCCGACGCTGATCCGCCAGCTCTATGACGGCACCGTCATTCCGGCCAACTATCCGATGGCGGCCGGGGAGCGGGAAAAGCGGCTCGACGGCTACTATCGCCCCTATCACGACGCCGTCGGCGCCATGATCGCGTCGGTGGCGCAGGCGTCCGGCGCGCCGCCCTTCATCCTCTCGGTGCACTCCTTCACGCCCGTCCTGCACGGCCGGGTGCGGCCCTGGCATGTCGGCATCCTGTGGGACATGGACGGGCGCGTGGCGCGGCCGCTGATGGACATGCTCGCGGCGGACAAGAACCTCGTCGTCGGCGACAACGAGCCCTACGACGGCGCGCTGCGCGGCGACACCATGTTCCGGCACGCCATCGTCAACGGCTTCGCGCATGCGCTGGTCGAGATCCGGCAGGACCTGATCACCGACCGGCAGGGCGCGCTTGCCTGGGCCGGGCGGCTGGCGCCCATCGTTGAAGAAATCAACCGTCGGCCCGATATACACGCGGTAAGGCGGTTCGGTTCGCGGACCGGACCTGTATGACGCAGACGGGTATGGAGATGGCGATGACCGAACTCAGCGAAGAACAGAAGCGCGATTTCGAGGCGGCCGCCTTTCGCCGGCTGGTCGGGCACCTGCGCGAACGCGGCGACGTGCAGAACATCGACCTGATGAACCTCGCCGGCTTCTGCCGCAACTGCCTGTCCAACTGGTACCGCGAAGCCGCCGAGACGGAAGGCGTCGCGCTTTCCAAGGAAGAGTCGCGCGAGATCATCTACGGCATGCCCTATGCCGAGTGGCAGGCGCGGAACCAGACCGCGGCATCGCCCGACAAGCTCGCCGCCTTCGAGACCAACCGGCCGAAAGACCACTGAAGCCTCCGGCGGCTGGATCAAGCACTTGCCGGCCCGATGGCTTGACTTCGACCTGAACCGATTTAGGTTCCGCCCCACCGCAAACCTCCCGGAAGCCGCCCAACGTGCCGACTCCCCCGCAAGCCGCCACGATGCCTGACGCCCGCCGGGGCCGCTGGGCGGTCGCGGCCATGTTCTTCGCCAACGGCTTCCTGACCGGAAGCTGGGCGCCGCAGATTCCGGTCCTGCTGACGCGGCTGGAAATCGGCCGCTTCACGCTCGGCCTGCTGATCCTGCTGTTCGGCCTCGGTGCCATCGCCGCCATGGTCTGGTGCGGGCATCTGATTGCGCGGCACGGCTCGCGCGCGGTCGTGCGCTGGTTCAGCCTATGCGCCGGCTTCGGCCTGCTGCTGGTGGCCCTGGCGCCGAGCGTCGCGATGGCGGCTCCGGCCATGATCCTGTTCGGCGGCGTGATCGGCGGCATGGATGTCGCCATGAACGCCAATGCCGTTGCCGTCGAGCGCAAGCTCGGGCGCGCCATCATGTCGTCCTCGCACGGTTTCTGGAGCCTCGGCGGTTTCGTCGGCGGCAGCCTCGGCGGCTTCGCCATCCAGCATTACGGCCACCTTGCCCACGCGGCCGTGGCGGGCGTGCTGGCCCTCGTCGTGGTCCTGCCGGCAATGCGCCATCTCGTCGGCGAGGACAAGCCGGTGACGCAGAGCCATGCCCGCTTCACCCTCCCCCGGACCGCCGCCATCTACCTGATCGGCATCATGGCGCTGTTTTCGATGATCCCCGAGGGGGCGGTGCTCGACTGGTCGGCGCTCTACCTGCGCCAGGAACTCGGCACCGATCTCGCCACCGCCGGCTTCGCCTTCGCCGCCTTCTCCGGGGTCATGGCTCTGATGCGCTTCTTCGGCGACAGGGTGCGCAACCGCTTCGGCGCGGTAAAGACGCTGCGCATCTCCGCCCTGCTCGCGGCGGCGGGCATGCTGGTGGCCGGGCTTTCGCCAGACCCGTGGCTCGCCATCGCCGCCTTCGCCTTTTGCGGGCTCGGCACCGCCAACATGGTGCCGATCGCCTTTTCCGCCGCCGGCAACCAGAGCGGCCTGTCGTCCGGCGCCGGCCTCAGCGTGGTCTCGACCATGGGCTATTGCGGCATCCTGGTGGCGCCCTCGGGGATCGGCTTCCTCGCCGAGCATACGGGTTTCGGCCCCGTCTTCGTCATCCTCTCCGGCCTTCTGGTCGTGGTGTTCCTGATGGCCGGCCTCGCCCACCGCGCCGACTTCGTCTCCACCCGATAAGGCAGGCGGCAGCTCTACAGCCTGCCCATCAGGACCAGGACCAGCACCACGAGCAGCACTGCGCCGACGATCCCGGACGGCCGAAAACCCCACTCGCGCGAATAGGGCCAGTTCGGCATCGTGCCGACGAGAAGCAGGATCAGGAGAATGATCACGATGCTGGTGAGGGTCATGGACGCCGTTGCCCCGCGCGGTTGAAGTGCACGACAATGCGCGAGGCCGCCCGGTTGTTCCCGCGCGGCCTTTCTCCGTGAAAGCTACCCTTGAAAGGCGCGCTATTCGGCCGGTTGGGCCGCCGGCTCGGCTTCCTGGCGGCGACGCCGGAACAGCCGGCTCCACCAGCTCCGCCGCTCGCCCGGCCGGACCTTGTCGCGGGTGAACACCATCAGCATGGACGGCGTCACGATCAGCGTCAGCACCGTGGCGAAGGACAGGCCGAAGACGATGGCCGAAGACAGCGAGATCCACCACTGCGTCGAGGGCGCGTTGATCGTCGTCTCGTGGTGGAAGATTTCCAACCCGAGCCCGAAGGCGATCGGCAGCACGCCGAGGATGGCCGACACGGCGGTCAACACCACCGGGCGGGCTCGTTCGCGGCAGGTCTGCAGCACCGCGTCCATCTTCTCCCAGCCCTCCTCGCGCAGCCGGTCATAGGTGTCGATCAGCACGATGTTGTTGTTCACCACCACGCCGGCCAGCGCGATGACGCCGATGCCCGACATGACGATGCCGAAGGTTTCGCCGGTGATCAAAAGGCCGAGGAACACGCCGATGGTCGCCATGACCACGCAGGACAGCACCAGCCAGACGCTGGTGAACTTGTTGAACTGCGCCAAGAGCACGATGAAGATCAGGAAGATCGCCGCGCCGAAGGCCTTGGACAGGAAGGCGGAGGCCTCCTCGCTGTCCTCGTTGGAGCCGGCCAGCTTCCAGCGCACGCCGCCCAGGTCCATCTCGGCCACCGCCTTGGTGACTTCCTGCTGCACCGCCGCCACCTGGCGGTCGGCGGCGACATTGGCCTGCACCACCACGGTACGGGCGCCGTCTATGCGGTTCAGCGTGCCGACGCGCGGCTCGGCCCGGCGCTGGACAAAGTTCGAGATCGGCACCGCGCCCTGGCTGGTCTGCACCCGCAATTCGTCCAGCGTCGACAGCGTGCGCTGGTCTTCCGGCAGGCGCAGGCGGATATCGACCGCGTCGTCGGCGCCGGCCGGCCGGTATTCCGAAAGCTTCAGGCCGTTGGTTACCAGTTGCACGACCGTGCCGACCGAACTCGGGCTGATGCCGTATTGCGCCGCCTTGGCGCGGTCGACATTGAGCGCCCAGTCGACGCCGGGCAGCGGCAGGCCGTCGGAAACGTCGATGACGCCGGGGATCGGCGATATGCGCCGCCACTTCCCGCGCCTTGTCGTTGAGACCGGCCGGATCGGTGGCCGACAGCCGGAGCTGGATCGCCTTGCCGGTCGGCGGGCCAGCCTCCGGCACGCGCACCTCGACATCGATGCCGGGCAGGCCCGCCATCACCTTGCGCAGGTCGTCGAGAATCTGGTTGGCGGGCTTGCGCTCGCGCCAGTCGACGAACTCGTACTGGATGACGCCGACCACGTCCTCGGGAATATCGGCGCCGCCGCCCTGCGTCTTGCCGACGCGCGTATAGACCGACTTCACCCCCGGCCAGCCCAGCAGCCGCTTCTCGGCTTCCGTGGTGGCGGCATCCATTTCGGCCAGCGAGAGATTGCCGCGCGCATGCACGTAGAGCAGGCCGTAGTCCGGCTCGACGCTCGGGAAGAACTCGACGCCCGCGCCGAATTTCGAATAGGAGAACTGTACGCCGACCAGAAGCACGACCGTGAGCACCAGCACGGTCTTGGGGAACCGCACCGCCTGCCTGACCAGCGCCATGTACCAGCCGTCGCGATGGTCGTCCTCGTGGTGCTTGGGCGCCTTGGCGAACATCGCCCCCAGCGTCGGGGCGAACACCAGCGCATAAAGCATCGAGGCCGCCAGTGTCACGATCAGCGTGATCGGCAGGTATTTCATGAAATCGCCGATGATGCCTGGCCAGAACAGCAGCGGCGAGAAGGCTGCGATGCGCGTCATGGTGGCGGCGATGACCGGCCCGGCCATGCGCCGGGCGGCAAGCGCGAAGGCCTCCTCCTTCAGCATGCCCTCGCTCATGCGCCGTTCCGCGAACTCGGTGACGATAATGGCGTCGTCGACCAGCATGCCCACCGCCAGGATCAGCGAGAACAGCACGATCATGTTGATCGTGTAGCCCATCAGCGCCAGCAGCAGGATGCCGATCAGGAACGAGGAGGGAATGGCAAGCCCGATCAGAAGCGAGGCGCGCCCCGACAGCGCGTAGAGGATGACGATGAACACCAGGATGACGGCGATCATCACATGGTTCTGCAGGTCGCCGAGCAATTGTTCGACGAAGACGGACTTGTCCTGCGTGTAGGTGACCTTCACGCCTTCGGGCATCGTCTTCACGAAATTGTCGGCCACCTCCTTCACGTGCGCGATCGTGTCGATCAGGTTGGCGCCGATGCGCTTCTTCACCTCGATGGCGATGGCCTGCTTGCCGTCGAGGCGCGTGATCGTCTCGGCGTCCTTGAAGGTCGAGCGGATGGTGGCGATGT
>Ga0182744_1000988_pt1 | contig 25768 bp, 19 predicted proteins | sample eDN3rd30CKraftMG_FD_128525 | JGI IMG/M metagenome (GOLD analysis project Ga0182744, IMG submission 128525) | Enriched Miracle-Growth compost microbial communities from Emeryville, California, USA - eDNA 3rd pass 30_C Kraft MG (version 2) (version 2) ... | reverse complement strand
GACCGGTGATGGTGGATCTGGAAACCATCCTGCAAGCGGAGCTGGCCCGCGCCGAACCGCCAGTGGACTGCGCCCGCAACCGCGGAGCGCGCCTGCTTCTCGACGAATCCATCCTTCGCACGGGGATGCTCCCGATCTGGCAACATGGCGGCGTCGATGGCGCATTCGACCTCGGCGGCCTCACCGCCGCTCCCGGACAGAAGACTTCCTCTACATCGATGCGCTGGAGCTCCGTCAACAGCGATGCCGTGCGCATTCATCGAGAGCCGGCAGCCACCGACGCGATCTCCAACATGCCGCGGCTGGACGGGCGCGTCATCACGCCCGCCGAGTGTGCCGGCGATCTGCAGCGTGGCTTCATCCGGATGTACGAGTGGCTCATCGCGCATCGCGACGAGTTGCTCCAGCCAGCAGGGCCGGTCGATCGGCTTGCCCGCGAGAGGGTTCGCTTCATCGTTCGACCCAGCGGCGTGTACGACTTCGTGCTCCGGCGCTCGTTGCGCGGCAGCGCGCTCCACGACGGCGCCGTGCGCGGCATCGAGCTCGAGCTGCTCGCGCGTGCTCTCGAACAGCTCCCATCCGAGCTGCACCCGATTCTCGAAGAGGAGGAGCGCGCGCTCCGGGAGCTCGATATCCCGCTATTCACGATCCCCGGCGACTCCACGACGCTTCGCGCGGGACGGCATCTCATCCATCTGACACGCTCGGCGCTGGACGTGGCGCGCGCACGACTGCAATCGCTGGGGTCGGCCGATCTGGAGCTTCAGCTCCGTGTCCTGCGCTCCTCCCTCGAGCTCAGATACACCGCACCGGCCGATGCTGCCGCGAGCGCGCCGAGCGTGACTCCGCTTCCGCGCTCCGCATTGATCGCCTGCGCCGCTCGACTGGCGCGCGCGATTCGCGAGACCGCGCTCACCGACTGCGCCGGATACCGCACATGGATCGTCACCGAACCCGTGTCCCGCGCCGGCCACCGGCGGCTGCACACCACCGGCTATGGCGTCTACGATGGCACCGCCGGAATCGCGCTCTTCCTCGCCGCTTTCGCACGCTGCACCGGAGACGACGAAGCGGCGTCGCTCGCCGTCGACGCGCTCGTTCCGCTCAGATCGCGCTTGCGAGTCACGCCGTCGTACGCCGACGAATACGGACTCGGAGGCGCCGAAGGCACAGCGTCGGCCATCTACGCACTCACGCGCGCGGGCGTGCTGCTCGGCGACAACTCCATGCTCGACGATGCGCTGCGCGCTGCGCGTCTGATCACACCCGCGATCGTCGCACGTGACACCGCGTTCGACGTGCTGTACGGGTCGGCGGGAGCCATCCTCGCTCTTCTCGCGCTGTTCGAAGTACGACGCAGCGACTGGCTCGTGGAGCGCGCGATCGGATGCGGCAGACACCTTCTCTCCTCGAGAAGAGCTCTCTCGGCCGCACGCGATACGACTCCCAGAGCATGGCCCGCCGCCGTCGGTCCGCCCCCCGTGGGGTTGGCTCCCGGCGCGACGGGTATTGCGCTCGCCCTTTTCCGACTGCACGCCTTCACCGGCATGGCGGAGTATGCGTCGGCAGCGATCGACGCCGTCGAAGCCGACGAAATGCTCCGGCACATCACCAGTCGCGAGATGCGCTCCGGTGCGGCCGCCGCGGCACGCTCGCGACAGCGCCGTCCACCCGCAATGATACGCGAAGTGCCACCCATCGCCACGAGCTGGTGTCGAGGCTCTTCCGGCATCGGCCTGGCCTGCCTGACGCCGACGGGCGGCGCTCACTCGCTCGAGCTGCGCGCCATCGCGCAGCGGTGCGTGTCGCACGTGCGACTGTGTGATGCGCCATCCGGCCGCACCGACGATACTGCCTGCTGCGGAACGATGGGGGAGGTGGAGCTTCTGCTCACGGCGGGGCTTCGCTGGGGAGACGATACTCTGCTCGCGTGCGCACATGAACGCGCCTCGCGTGTGGTTCGTCGCCTGCGGAGTGTCGAACGCGGTGCGACCTCCCGGCCGGAGAGCATTCACTTCATCGACCCGGCGCTGTATCGCGGCGCCGCAGGTATTGGTTATTCTCTCCTCCGCCTCTGCTGTCCCGAGATTCTCCCCTCACTCCTTTCGTGGGAGTGAAATCCGCTTCCTCCAATGGACATCGGTGAGATGCAATCCACGCCGACCACCGCACCGCCCGTACAGAGCCGGGTCCGCTCGCGCGCCGCGCTGGTGCTTCGCTTCCCGCTCGTGAGACTGCTTCTGGCCGCCATGGTGGTGAGCGTGGCCGCGAACGGCACCCGCGTCGCCCTCGGCTCGCTCGGCCTCGCCGCCGCGCGAGGCGCACCGCATCGCACGGCGCTCATGCTTCTCGGTACTATCGCGACGATCGCGGTCGTGCACGTCGCCTACCTCCTCTACGTGCATCACATCGAAGGGCGCACAGTCACCGAGTTCGCGCCCACCAGTGCGTTGCGCGAGCTGGGGCTGGGCACGGTGGTCGGCGCGGTGCTCTTCTCGCTGGTTATGCTCGTGCTGCTGGCGGGCGGCTGGTATGGAATCGGCGGCGTGAACCCGTGGTCCGTCGCGATCCCGCCACTTCTCATGGCAGCCGTTGCAGCGTACGTGGAGGAGCTGGTGGTGCGCGGCATTCTCTTCCGCAACATGGAGGAGCTGTTCGGTAGCTGGATCGCGCTGGCGGCCACCGCTCTGCTCTTCGGGCTCGCGCATCTCGGCAACCCCAATGCGACGATTTCCGGTGCAATCGCTATCGCCCTGGAAGCGGGTGTGCTGCTGGCCGCGGCATTCATGCTGACGCACCGGCTCTGGCTCGCCATCGGGATCCACTTCGCATGGAATTTCGTTCAGGGCGGCATCTTCGGCATACCGGTATCGGGCGCGGCCTCGGAAGGCGTTCTGCGTGGCGAGCTGCACGGGCCCGGGCTGCTGACGGGCGGCCGATTCGGAGTCGAGGCATCGGCGGTGGCCGTGGTGGTATGCCTGGCAGCAGCGGCCATTCTGCTCGTGATGGCGATACGGCGCGGCGGCGTGGTAGCACCAGTGTGGCGCAGGAGCGCCGCCGCGGCGGGTCGGTCACGCGCGGGGGCCTCGGCGGATATTAGTTCGGCTTCAGTCGCTGATGCCGGAGAAAATCCATGAAGCGGAGGTAGTCGGAGTCGGGCATCCCGAAAGCCTGAACCAGCTTCTTGTAGCTCCCCCTGCTGCGGTACAGACCCTGTTCGATGATCTCGCGCACTTCGCGCCTGCTCAGCTCCCGATCCATGTACGGCCGGTGGACGACATCCCAGAACGAGCTGTCGCCGGAAGTCATTCGCGCCAGCGGATCCTGCCATTCCACATGGAGCGGTATCCGATCGAGCTGCTCTTCCCTCGCGACCTCCTCGAGCTGCTCGGAGAAGTGCGCGGGCTCGATCGTCGGACCATCGCTCAGATGAAACCCGGTGTCCACCACGCTCACCAGCTCGCGCACGTTGCCGGGCCACGGGTACTCCGACAGCACGCTGCGCGATTCCTCCGAGAAGCGCTTCATCGACGAACGCCGGGCCCCGAGCCGCCTGAGATGGTAGTCGGCGATCAGTTCCCAGTCGTCACCACGCTCACGGACGGCCGGGACCCGAAGCTGCAGATAGCGAAGTCTGTAATAGAGATCGGCGTGGAACGTTCCAGCCGCGATCATCGCGCGCAGGTCGCGATTCGTGGCCGCCACCACGCGCACGTTCACCCGCTTCGCATGACTCGCGCCGACCGGTCTGATGTCCCCCTCGCTCAACAGGCGGAGCAGCATCGCCTGCGCCGGCGGACAGAGCTCGCCGATCTCGTCGAGGAACACCACGCCGCCGTCAGCTTCTTCGAAGATGCCACGATGATCGGTAACTGCGCCGGTGAAACTTCCTCGCTTGTGGCCGAACAGTTCACTCGCCACGAGCTGCGCCTCGGGGTAGCGCCCGCAGTTGAGGCTGAGGAACGGAGCGCGCCTCCTGTCGCTCAGCAGGTAGAGCGACTGCGCGAAGAGTTCCTTGCCGGTGCCGGTTTCGCCGGTGAGTAGTACCGGGGCATCCGATTCGGCGAGCCGCGCGAGCTTCTCGAGCGCATCGCCCAATGCCCGATGTCGACCTATGAGGAGCGTGCCCTTCTCCTCGCCCCAGCGCTCGCGCGAGAGCTCGCCTATCCGCCGCGCGAGCTCCAGTTGGGAACCGGTGGGCACCAGCCGATCGTGGATTAGCTGCACGCGTTCGTCTCCGAAAATGAGATCGGCGCGCTGCGGAGAGGGGAGCCGCGTCGCCGTGTCGATGCCTCGTGCTTCGAAGGCGACGATACGGGCGCTCCGTCATGCGGACGTCATTTCCAGGATGGCGTTCCGATGCACTCCGGGTCGGAATGCACATCGACGGTCCCACGTGCCCAGGCTCACTCATCCAGCGAAGTGGTCATCGACTCGCGTGTGCCGTGCGCCCAGGCGGAGCCGGTTCATCGGGGAGATAGGCGAACTCCCCTCCACGCACCACCATCTTCGCGATTGGCCGCCCCACCAGATTCCCCGCGCTGTCGAAAGCGAAGGTGCCGGTGACTCCGCGCCATCCGCGCAGCGCGTGCAGCGCCGCAGCCATGCTGTCGGGCCGGAGCGTGCCCGAGCGTCGCGCACCTTCCGCCAGCAGGCGAACGACGTCGTACCCGAGCGCCGAACCCGCATCGGGCGCCTCGTGGTAGCGCCGTCTGAACTCGGCGTCGAACCGGCGCACCTCGGGACGCTGCTCCTGCGCGTGGAAGGCGGTAGCCACCACTACTCCCTCCGCCGCCTTCCCCGCGACGGAGATCAGCTCGCCCGAGCTCATCGCATCGCCGCCGAGGATGGGAAGTGTGAGCCCCGCCTCCCGCGCGCCGACGATCGCCCGCGCTGCCGAGGGCACTTCGCCGGCGAGGAAGATCGCGTCCAGCGAGGCATCCCTCCATGCGGCGAGGGCCGTCCTGAAACTCTCGGTGCCCTCCGAGTCACCCGGCTCGTACGACAGACGCACCGGAATCACGAGCCCCAGGTCGCTGGCACGCTCCTCGAACGCGTTCGCGAGATTGCGACCGTAGTCGCTGCGAATATAGTAGATCCCGACTCGTCCGTACCCCTGCAGATGCGCGTACTCGGCCATCTGCCGGCCCACTTCTTCATCCGTGAACGTCGCGCGAAAGACACGTGAGTAGCCGTGCGCGGTGAGCTCGGGATCGGTGGCGGTGGGCGCGATCATGAGCAGCCCCGCCATGTCGTAGATGGCGGACGCCGGCACGGAGACGTAGGACTGCAGATGGCCGATCACCGCCACGACATCCGGATCGTCGGCCAGTCGCTGCGCCACCAGCTCACCTTCGTCCACGGACTCGTGGTCGTCCTCCCTGCGGAGCACTATGCGATGGCCGAGCATCCCGCCGTCCGCGTTGAGCTCCGCAACGGCCATGTCCAGCCCTTCGCCGAAGCGAACTTCACTTCGCGCCGCCCATGGCCAGGCGACGGCCACTACGACATCGCCGCTTCCCCTCCCACCCCGCACCGCCCGCTCGACATCGGGTGCCGCACCTCGTCCGCAAGAGGTGGCGGCGACGACGAGAGAAATGAATAGCAGGCGGCCTGACAGCACCGGATGAGACGCTGCTGCACGAACGTTCGCGCGATTCGAGTTCATCGGAGTGACTCCCGTTCCAGGATCTCATGCGAGCTGCCGCGCGGCGAGCTCCGCGAAGAGGCCCTCCTCGCGCATGAGCTCATCGTAGCTACCGCACTGCGCCACCTCACCCGCCCGCAGCACGTAGATGCGATCCGCGCGCATGATCGTGCTGAGTCGATGTGCTATCACGATTCTCGTAGCGCTCAGCCGCTCGAGGCTCGCGCTGACTATCGCCTGCGTGCGATTGTCCAGTGCGCTCGTCGCCTCATCGAAGAGCAGAATGCGCGGACGGTGCGCGATGGCGCGGGCTATCATCAGCCTCTGGCGCTGACCGCCGGAAAGCGTGCCTCCTCCCTCGCTGATCACCGTGTTCATCCCCATCGGCATCTGCCGGATGTCGTCCGCGAAGCCGGCCATCCTGGCCGCCTCCCAGGCAGCGTCCATCGGCATCGGCACTGCACCGACGATGTTCGTGTAGATGTCGCCGGTCATGAGGCGCCCGCTCTGCAGCACCACGCCGAGCTGGCGCCGCAGTGTGCGGAGGTCGAGCGCGCCCAGTTCGTGTCCGTCGTAATAGATGGAGCCTCCCTCCGGCGATTCGAAACCGAGCAGCAGTCGCAGCAGGGTGGATTTCCCCGAGCCCGACGGCCCGACGAAGGCGACGAACTCGCCGGCGCGTGCCCGTACGGTGACGTCGCGCAGTGCCAGGGGTCCATCGGGCTCGTATCGGAACGAGACATGTTCGATCTCGATCGCTCCCTTCAGCCGACCGGGGTCCTCCCTGCTACCGTCCACCTCCGGCGGAGTGACGAGAATCGATCGCGCCTGCTCGTACAGCGGTACGGCCAGCAGCATGGTGAGCAGCGCATTGGAGCTCGTGACGAGGCTCGCGAGGCAGATTCCGAACGCCGCCATGAAAGCGAGGAAGTCGCCGGCGCGCATGCCGTGCGGCGTCGACAGCGACGCGAGCGCGGCCCAGTAGACCAGCATGCACGACACGATGGGGAATCCCGCATTGAATGCCGCGACACCGTTCCCGATGCTGCGCACCCGAAATTGCAATCCTCGCTGCTCGGCGAACTTCGCGGCCCACTTCGCGAACGCGTGCGCCTCGACGCCTGCGACTCGCAACTTCGCGATACTCGTGAGGAGTTGCAGTACCACTCCCGACGTCTTCGACTGGAGAGCCGCCACCTTCCGCTGGTGGCGGAGCTGCAGGGAAGCGCCGAGCAGGGTCACCGCGAGCGCCACCATCAGAAGAAGCGTGGCCCAGAGCGCGAGTCGTACGTCGTAGCGAAACAGCAGCGCGTAGTTGCCGAGCGACGTCAACCCGGCGACGACGCCGGTAACCGTCGCGCCGGATACGATCTGTCGGATGCCATCTATCCCCATCGCGCGAACGGCCAGTTCGCCGGCCGTGTACGGACGGAAGAAGGACATCGGCAGCGCGAGCAGGCGGTCCCACACGGCGCACTGTACGGCGTTCCCCATCTTTCCCTCTATCCGGAGCAGGGCTACGCTGCGGACCGCCTGGAACATCGCGACCGCGAGCGCACACGCCAGCAGAATCAACGTGAGCTGCAGCAACTGCGAGCGCTGCGCCCCCGGTATGAGCGTATCGAACACGAGGCCCGTGGCGATGGGCGGGATCATGCCAAGCAGCGCCGCGAGCACGGTCATGACGACCACCGTACCGAGCTCTCCACCGCAGCCGTGCACACCGAAGCGCAGAACGTGTCGAATCGAGAGAGCGACTTCGGGGAACGAGCGGTAGAACGTGATCGCGAAGGGCGAAAGCGTATCTGCGAGCGCCGCATCCACTTTCGTTTCGGCTCCGCTCACCGGATCGAGGCAGGTATACCCGCGCGAATGGTGGTAGCGCAGCGCTACCGGGCTCCTTCCCTCCGTCCGAATGGCGAGGAGCGGACCGTTGTCCTGGCGCCACCATGTGCCGCGAAGCATGACGCGTCGCGAGCGGATGCGCGACGCACGCACGATGGCCTCGATGCGGTCGCCCTCCTCCCCGTGCGTCGCGGGCGGCGTCACGATCTCGATTCCCGACTCCGCTCCCACCAGCCTGCACGCAGTGATGAGAGAATCCCCCTCCGGCCCGTCGCCGTCGTCAGTCGCGGCGCCTGCGGGAAGCGCCAATCCGGTTACCGCCGTGCGGCGTCCTGCATCGAGCGTGCGCGCCAGTCGCGCACAGGCGGCTACGAGAGTGGAACGCCGCCTGGCCGCGCGCCGTGCCAGTGCCTGATCGGCTGTCATCCGACAGTCACTCCGCCGCTATGAGTGCGCTGTAGCGGCCGCCGATCGCGCAGAGCTCATCGTGCGATCCCCGCTCCACGATTCTGCCGCGGTCGAGGACGATGATCTCATCGCAGTCGCGTATGGTGCTCAGCCGGTGAGCCACGATCAGACAGGTGCAGCCGCGCCGGCGGATGCTCTCGTCGATCGCCTTCTCCGTGGCCGGATCGAGCGCGCTCGTCGCTTCGTCGAGTACGAGGATGCTCGGGTCGCCGGCCAGCGCGCGGGCGATCTCGAGCCGCTGCCGCTGCCCGCCGCTGAAATTGGAACCGGCTTCCGCCACACGACTGGAGTATCCGCCTGCGCGCGCGGTCACCTCGTCGTGGATGCACGCATCGCGACCGGCGCGCGCCAGCTCGAGTTCCGGGATAGTCGCGTCCCAGAGCGAGACATTGTCGCGTACACTCCCCTCGAACATGAAGATCTCCTGGTCGACGACGCCGATCGAGTTGATCAGCACATCGCGCGGAATCGCGGAGCGCGGCCGGCCGTCGAAGAGGATCTCGCCACTCCACGGTTCATAAAGCCCGCTCACCAGCTTTGCGACCGTGGACTTTCCACACCCGGAACTCCCGACGAGCGCGACGCGGTGCCCGGGACGAAGCACGAGGTCGAAGTCCGCTATGAGCGGCTGCTCGAGCCTGCTGTAACCGAAGCTCACCGCACGGAGCTCGAGTCCTCCCTCCAGCTTCGCCGGCCAGGGTGCCGGATTCGTCGCGGGTCCGCGATCGTCGGCAACGCTGCCATCGGTTTCCGCCCGCAGCACGTCGTCCAGCCTGGCCATGTCGCCGCGCACTTCCTGCACCGTGCCGCCGAGCGTCACGAGCCGGTTCACCGGCGAGAGGAAAAGAAGCACGAGCGACTGGAACGCGACGAGCATCCCCATCGTGAGATGTCCGTCCATCACGCGCAGCCCGCCCACTCCGAGCACGAGCGCCGTGTCGAGCGTGAGGAGAAGAGGCGGCACGGCGCCGAGCAGATCGGTGGCGAACTGGAGGCGCTGGTGAGCGTTCACCACCTTCGCCTGCTGGCCAGACCAGCGCGCGAAGAAGTCCGACTCCGCGCCAGTGGCCTTCAGCGTCTCTATGGTCTGCAGGCCGCCCATCGCCGTGCCCATCGCCTTGCCGCGATCCTGCAGGAGCCGCTGATTCAGATCGGTGCGAAGCCGCGATACGTACCGCAGCGCCGCTACATCGAGGAGTGCAGTACCGACCGCCAGTGTGGCGAGCACCACGTCATACTGCATCATGAGCACTGCGTAGAACGCGATCACCATCACGCCCAGCAGCGTGGTCGCGAGATCGCCGGCCAGCAGCCGCGCGATGCGGTCGTTCAGCTCCACGCGGTTTCCTATCTCGCCGGCGTAGCGCTGCGCGAAGAACTCGACCGGGAGGCGCAGCACGTGCCAGAAGAACTTCGCCGAGCTGTCGAGCGCGAGGCTCGTCTCGAAGCGAAGCAGGTAGTGTTGCTGCAGCCAGACCAGCGCCACGGTCACGGCCGCCGTCGCTCCCATGATCCAGAGGAGCGGCGCCATCCATGACACGAGCCCCTTCACCAGGATCCCGTCCACGAAGATTCTGCTGAAGGTCGGTGTGATCAGCCCCGGCACGAGGAGCGCAAAGCCGGCCAGCACCATGAAGGCGAGCGCCGCGCCGGAGTGCGAGAGTCGCCGGCGGAGCGCCGCGATCAGGGCGGGACCCTCGCCGCCACGCTCGAATTCCTCGCCCCGCTCGAACGTCATCGCCACGCCCGTGAACGCCTGGTCGAACTCGTCCATGGGCACGTGGCGCGGACCGGTTGCAGGATCGTTCAGCCAGACGCGCTCCTTGCCGAAGCCCTCGACCACCAGAAAGTGGTTGAAGTTCCAGTGAACGATCATCGGCACCGGGAACTCCTCGAGGTCGCCCGGCTCTCTCCTGAAGCCTTTCGAAATCAGCCCGTAGTGCCGCGCGGCCCGGAGCATGTTGCTCGCCTTGCTCCCGTCGCGCGACACGCCGCACGCCACTCGCAGTTCCTCGAGCGACACGATTCTTCCATGGTACGCGAGCACCATTGCGAGCGACGCTGCACCGCACTCCACCGCTTCCATCTGGAGCACCGTCGGCGTTCTTACTCGACCGCGGGAGTTCCACGGCATCGTCAGATCCCCGTGTATCTGCGCAGGAGCGGAATCGCCAGGCCAATCGGGCGCTCGGCGCGTACTTCCACGCTCGCGGTCGCGAGCGTTCCACTCTGGATGGCAACGGGCGGACCGTCCGAAGACGACCACCTGTATCGACTCACTGTTTCCGGCGCCACTATCAGATCGGCGTGGACTTCGTAAGGCGCACCACCGCCCGAGAGCACGCTCACGAGCTGGTCGTTCTTGAGCACTCGCGACATTCCTCTCGTGGTGGCCGGAAAGTCGGAGACGTAGGTGACCCTCGCGAGCATCATCCCGTACTCTTCCTGCTTCACGGTGGATGGTGCGATGCGAACGGCCATCCCCGGTCTCACGCGCTTCCCATCGGACGCGGAGACGTAGAGCACCGCCATCAGCTTCTTCACACTCCGCCCCGCGAGATCCAGGCTCAGGAGCGGCTCGCCGCTCGCGACCATGTCCCCCTGCTCCGTCATCACTTCGAGGACGCGTCCCGTGTACGGCGTGACCACCTCCGAACGCTCGGACAACTCGCGCTCGAGCCGTGCCACCTCGTGCTCGGCGTCCTCGATCCGCTGCAGCGCGTCGTCATTTACGCCGTCGTGGTCATTGACCAGCGCCAGCTTCCGCACCCGGATCTGCGCCAGCTCGCCGCGGCCCGCACTCGCCCGCTGAAGTGCGGCGTTGTACTGCTCGCGGGTGCTCAGCAAAGTCTGTTTCGTGATGAGGCCCTGTTCCACGAGCGCTTCCTGCTCGGCGATCTTCGCCTCGAGCCAGCGTCGGCTCTCCTCCGCGGCTGCCACGGCCTGCTCCGCGGCCGCGCGCTGCTGGCGGAGCGCTGCACTCTGCAGTGCGAGGTCGCGCTGCCCGAATTCGAGAGCGCTCCCGTACGCTGCGCGCACTTCGTCCACTCTGGCGAGTGCCTGATTGAGCTGGTCGGTCAACTCCGGCTGCGCCACACGAGCTACGATCTGGCCGGCGCTCACCATGTCGCCCACACTCACCGCGAGGTCTACGACCCTGCCGCCGGCGGACGGTACGACCTGAAGGACACCGCCGCTCTTCACGAGCATCCCCTGCCCGTGGACCGTTTCGGGGATGCGGCCGAAAAAGCCCCACAGCAGCGCCGCAAGGAGCAGGAGCGTCATCGCCAGCAGCGCCACCCATCCCTTCGGTGTCGTGATCTGCATCAGCTCATCGAGCTGTTCGGGCGAAGCCAGACGATCGAGCGACACCTTTCGAAATACGGGCTGTCCGCTCATGGCGCCTCCATCAGCGATCGCGCGCTCACCGTCGGTGCCGCATCGCCCGGCTCGAGCAGCACACCGCTCTCGTAACGGAGTCGCGCGATGGCAGTCGCATACGCGAGTTGGCCGGCTATCTCGCTCAACCTCGCGGCGGTGAGCGCATCTTCGGCGAGAATCACATCGAACAGAGTGGACATCCCCAGCGCGAACTTGTGCCTCTCGTTCTCGACCGCTTCGCCGGACAGCGCGACCGCGTCGCGCGAGGCCATGAGCGCCGATCTGCCGTGATCCAGCGCCTGCCGCGCCGCGAACACGCCGCTGGTCACGGCTCGAACGAGATCCGACTCGCGGAGGCTAGCCTGGTCCAGCGCCGCTGCGCTGCGCAGCGCCTCGCCACGGGCCGCGGCCGATGCGAGAGGGAGCTCGTAGTCCACCTGCAGCGACACGTCGAGTCCCGGCACGTTGCTGTAGACGGAAGCGAGCGCGCCACCCAGCCCGCGCCCGGAAGTCGCACCCTGATATCCTGCCCGCAGCAGCAGATCGAGCCGCGGCCGGAGACCGTCGCGCGCAGCGCGCAGCTCGACTCCGGCAGCGGCGCTCGTGGCGCGCAGCGCCGACAGATCGGCACGACGACGGAGCACGTCATCCAGGGAGAACGCGGTGGCGATCGGGACGGAGTCGCCCGAGCCCGGCACCGGGAAAGCAGTGGCGGCCGGCGGAGTGAAGACTCCGACACCATTGCGCGTTCCCATCGCCAGCGCGAGTCGCTCACCCGCATCCACCTGCGCCTGCTCGCCGGCGAGCCGCGCTGCACGCTTCAGCGCCAGATTCGCGAGAAGCTGCGGCAGGTCGGCCGCGGGGCGTTCATCGGCTCCAACGAGGGTGCGTGTGTCCTCTACCAGCCGCTCGGCGCGCGCCTCGGACGACCGATATACATCCAGACGCTCCGCCGCTGCCACGTAGTTCCAGTACGCGTCGACGGCAGTCATGGCGCTCGCTGCCGCGGCATGGCGAAATGCGAAGCAAGCCGCGTCGTAAGTGTGACGCGCCGCGCGCTCTCCGGCGGATGTGATTCCCCATCCTCGATCGCGCAGCAATGGCACTGTCGCGTCGAGGCCCACCACCGCTCTGGCGCCAGCCGTGGCCGGATCTCCCGCTATCTCGTTTCGCAAGACGTCCGCGTGCGGCGTGAGTTCCACGCCGAATCGAAAGCGCCTCGTGAGACCCACGCTCGCAGTGACCACGCTCGTCGAGATCGCCCCGACGTCGGCCGGTGGAGAAGCCGCGTAGCCGTTGCTTCTGGCGGTTGCGACCGAAGTCACGAGCCTGGCATCGAAGGGATCGGCAGCGGCGAGCAGATTTCCCTCGCCGATCCGCACCTGGCGCGCGGCGATCTGCGACTGGGCGCTCCACGCGAGTGCGGAGTCGATCGCCTGCTGAAGAGAGAGACCTCCCGATTGGGCCGGCGCCGAAGCTACGTACGCCGCGCACACGAGAGCAGCGTACGAGAGCACGCGCCACGCATCCAGAGGCGAACTCGAGGCGTCGCTCACCTTCCGAGCTCCGGTCCGCCATCAGCGCCATGATGCCCGCGCGGGCTGCCATTTCCGTGATCGTGGCCGTGGTGGAGCGGGGCATCCGACCACGCCGCGTAGTGCCGGGCGCCACCGGCCACGGTGTCCAGTTCATCATCGGTGAGCTCCTCGACGCCTTCCCTGAAGTCAGGCAGCACCACGAGCGCATCCAGATCCGGACCGCGCTCCATGAACCTGATTCTGAAATGTCCCGGTACCGTGAGACCCAGCGCATCGCGAATCGCACGACGCGGATCGGCGAGCAGCTTCTCGCGAAAGGCGCGGTCCACGGTTGCTCGCGCGACGATGCTGTCGAGCGCACGACGTTCGGTTTCCCTTGGCGGCTGCATGTGGGCTCCTCTGATGGCTGAGTGATTGCGTCGCTGCATCGCCATCGGAGGGCAACGCGCGTACCCGGGCGGGTACGACTCACAACCGCCAATGCGCGAAGCGATTGCGCAACTCGGCGCGGCGATCGGTGGGCTCGCGCGCGAGCCCGTGCTCTACCTCGTAGAGTGCTGCAGCCGAACAGCGGGCCGCGTCACATCGTGGCGCGCGGGTCTGTATTCGTGGCTCAGCGAGAGGTACGCCTTCACTTCGATCGGCGCGCGTTCCGCGATGCACAACTTGAGATGGTTCACCCGCCTGCACACGCGGCTTCGCCAGAGTTCGTGTGGCATGATGTCGTGCGAGATCATGGGCCAGCCGCGCAATGCCTCGGCGGTCGCGGCCGAGCATGCACCCAGACGCACGAGGCGCTCGAGCAGCGCGCGCTCGAGGAGTCTCCCGCGCGACTGGGCTGCGTGGCTGAGGATGTACTCGAGCCCCACCGCCGCGCCGATCCCCTGATGCACGTCCAGATTCACGATCGCCAGACGTGGCTGCGGCGCAGGCGAACGGGGTAGGAATGCAGCGATTGCATTCGCCAGATCGCGCTGCGACCCGGGCCAGCGCAGCGCCCGGAGATATGCAGGAAGCTCCCGCTCCGAGAGACCGGCTACCGACACGCGTACCGCGTCCGTACCCCGTGCCGGGAAGACACCCACATACGGAATCACCGCGCTCGATGGCAGCAGCTCCCAGCAGCGCCGCAGATTGCGGGCGGTCTCGCTGGCGAGCGCCCCGCCGATGAGCAGCCGCAGCGCCGACATCGCGGCGTCGAGGCGCCCATCCCTTCTGTGCTGCGCGTAGCTCTCGCGGGCGAACTCGACGAACACGCCCGGTGCGGGAAGGGCGCCGTTGTCGCGCTCGTCGAGCGACGCGGGGATGTCGAACTCCAGCCAGAGCCGCTCGATCGCGCGGAAGAGCGGCGACGATGCATCCGACCATGATCGCGCGAGAGCACGGATGCGGTTCCACACCGGCGCCGCGTGCGGCGCCGTGGTCAGACGGATCATCGGGTTCTCACCCGTGAGCACGTCGCGCCCGCGCTCATCCACGCGAGTGATCAGATCCACTCGATGGTCGTCACGACGCAGCCGGCATTCCAGGTATATCCAGTCGGTGAGCGACGCCGGCAGCGCGCCCGCTATGCGTTCGAGCCTCGCTCGTGCCTCGCGCGACACCAGAGCCGTGGAGAGACGCGGCGCGATCTTCTCTATCGTCGCGGCCACTGTGTGCGGAGGCTGATTGTCCACGGAATGATCGCTGGTCGCTGTGTCGTCGCGCGAGACACCTCGCCGGTGCCCGGATAGCGATTCGACCTCCCGGGCAAGCGACGTGCCCGCATGCGCGCGTATGCGCGCGCATGCGCGTGCCGTTCTTCGCGGATTCGCGCACTCTACGCTCGGAAGCAGTGCGACCTCGCTCGCGAATGGAGCGTGCGCTCCACTTCATGGACGCGCAGCTCCATGGCTACGAGTTCCAACCATCCCGTCGCCGCAACTGTCCAACGCCACGTTCTCGATTTCGTGTCTCACACTCGATGGCGATGTCAGTTCTGCTCCTTCTGCTCCAGGCCATAGCGACGACTCCCGCAGCGACTGCCAGACACCCTGCCGATGCGGCCGCATCATCCGCGCTTCGCGCGACCCACGCGGCCACCGCTCCCGTCATCGATGGAGTCGACGATGATCCGGTGTGGCGTTCCGCCGAGTTCGTCGATGACTTTCGTGAAGTCCGGCCGACCGAGGGAGGAGCGGCACGCGTGCGCACCGCGGCGAGCGTGGCGTACGACGCACGCAACCTGTACGTGTTCGTACGCGCCTTCGATCCGCATCCCGACAGCATCGTCAGCCTTCTGGCACGCCGGGATGAGATGCCGCCGTCGGATCGCATCACCGTGATGATCGATTCGTACCACGATCGTCGTACCGGCTACGAGTTCAGCGTGAATCCTGCTGGTGTGAAGGCTGATGAAGCCATCTATGATGATTCCAACGAGGACGAGGCGTGGAATGCGGTGTGGGATGTCGCGACACGCATGGACTCGCTCGGCTGGACCGCGGAGTACCGCATCCCGCTCTCGCAGCTTCGCTACTCGACTGACGGCGATGGCACCTTCGGCATCCTCATCTGGCGCTTCGTGCAGCGCTACACCGAAGACATCACCTGGCCGCTGCACAGGATGTCGCGGTCCGGCCTCGTTTCGCAGTTCGGCCAGCTCATGGGACTCGACGGCCTGGCGAGCCCCGGCCGCGCGGAGATCGCGCCTTACCTGGTCACGAAGAACGTGGAACACCCCACATCGGCCGGCTACGAACGGCAGCAGGAGGTGACTGCGGGCGGCGATCTCTCGTATCGGATCGCGTCGAACCTGATGCTCAATGCCACCGTGAATCCCGACTTTGGCCAGGTGGAGGCCGACCCGTCGGAGCTCAACCTCAGCGCGTTCGAAACCTTCTTCACCGAACGCCGGCCGTTCTTCGTGGAGGGGAAGGGCCTCTTCGAGTTCCGCGTAAACTGCGTGGTGGTCCTGGACTGCAACACCGGAGAGGGACTCTTCTACTCGCGGCGCATCGGCCGCGCGCCGCAACTCGCCGATCTCTACGGCAACGACTCGTCGCCCGCGTCCACCACCGTCCTTGGAGCGGCCAAGTTGACGGGCCGCTTTTCGAACGGCTTCTCGCTCGGCGTTCTCAATGCCGTCACCGGACGCGTGCGTGGAGCGGAACAGACCACCCAGGAGCCGGCCACGAACTACGCGGTGGTGCGCGGGAAACAGGATTTCGACGCCGGGCGCGGGAGCCTCGGCTTCATACTCACCGGCGTCAATCGGCGGCTCGACGCATCGAGCGAATCGTATCTGCACGGGAGCGCGTACGCCGCGGGACTCGATGCACGAAGGCGCTTCGCGGGCGAGCTCGAGCTCTCGGCCTCGTTCGACTACTCGCGCGTAGCGGGGAGCAGAGCCGCGATCGCGCGTACGCAGCGCAATCCGGTCCACATCTATCAGCGCCCCGACGACGACCTCGCGTTCGATTCCACTCGCACGTCGCTCGATGGCACATCGCTGGAGCTCCGTTTCGCCAAGGTGGGTGGAAGGCGGCTGCAGTTCGAGACTGCCTACCAGCGCCGCACGCCGGGCTTCGAGATCAACGATATCGGCTTCCTGCTGCAGGCGGATCAGCAGGAGTGGACGTCGTGGGCGTCACTGGCGTTCAGAACTCCCAACCGGATTTTCCGACAACTCCAGTGGAACTTCAACAACTGGGAGTACTGGAGCGCCACCGGCCTTCCTACCGAGCGCGCCTTCAACACGAACATGCACACGCAGTTCGTCAATCGCTGGTGGCTGCACATGGGTGGAACGATCGGCCAGCTCGGCACTACCTGGTGCGACCGCTGCGCGCGCGGCGGACCGGCGATCAGACAGGATCCGTACTTCGCCCCCTGGATCGGAATCCAGGGCGACGATCGGAAGGTGATAGTTCCCTCCATGTTCGTTAACTACAACCGCTCCGACCAGGGCCGCTCCCGGCATATCAGCCTGCAGCCAGAGCTCGACATCAAGATCTCGAGCAGCTTCACCACATCCATCAGCGCCAACCTGGCACACAACGACGTCGACCTTCAGTACTACGGTACCTTCACCGACTCGGCATCGTCGCCACACTACACGTTCGCGCATCTCGACCAGCGCACGGTGAGCCTCACGTGGCGGCTCGGGTACACATTCACACCCGACGCGTCGCTCCAGATCTACGCGTCACCCTTCCTCTCCAAGGGCGAGTACTCCCACGTGCGTGAGCTCTCGGCGCCGCGCGCTGTGGACTACGACGCGCGCTTCCGCCCCTACGGCGATGCAGCCATCAGGGACGACCCAGGCGGCTTCGACGTGGGGCAGTTCCGCTCCAACGTCGTGTTCCGCTGGGAATACCACCCGGGCTCGACGCTCTTTCTGGTATGGAGTCAGGGGCGCCAGGGATCGGAGCCGTTCCAGGAACGGGGTTCCCTTGGCGGAGACCTCTCCGATCTGTTCGACAGGCGCGCGGATGACGTCTTTCTCGTGAAGCTGTCGTACTGGTTCGCGCGCTGATCGCACTCAAGGGCTTCGCCGATCCGTGTGCGGCACGTCGTACACCAGTTCGGCGAACGCCGTGCCGACCGCGTTCACAGAGCGAAGACGCAACGGAGGGTCGGTGATCCTGCGCGGAAGCAGCGGCTTCCCCGCGCCCAGCGTGACGGAGGCGATCTGCACGTGAATCTCGTCGAGCAGTCCGTGGTCGTGAAACTGTCCCACCAGGTCGCCGCCGCCCACGATCCACACGTTCTTTCCGTTCGCTGCCTCGACCATCGCTTCGTGCACCGGCCGCACGTCTCCCCGCACGAACCTGATGTCCGCCCCCGGAACTCCCGGAAGATTGCGCGACGTGAACACCCACGAAGGCTGCTCGTACACCCACGGCTTCGGATCGTCGACGTCCTTCAGCACGTGGTTGCGCAGCACCCACTCGTACGTGCTGGAACCCATCGCCAGTGCGCCCACGTGCTGGATGAATTCCGGATAGCTTGTGTCGCTCGGATCACCGAGCGGAAACAGCCAGTCGAGCGAGTCGTTCGGATCGGCGAGAAAACCGTCCAGAGTGGTGGCGGTGTAGTACTGGGTCTTCATCGCTCCTCCAGTCGATGCGATGACAATCGTCAGGCCAGCCATCCGTTCGCGCTCGCTCGTCGGGCGAGGAGAACGAGGCCAAGCGCTACGAGCAGCACGAGTCCCTGGAGCGCGATCGCAGTGCCTCCCGCGAGCCGTGCACCACCCGCAAGTACGAAGAGGCCGAAGTCCTGCACCACGACGCCGATCAACGAGAGCACCAGCAGCACGTACGCCCACCGCCTGCGCAGGAGCAGCCCAATGCAGCCGAGCAGTCCTCCGATCACGGCGACGCCAGTGGCCGCCACGGCCCAGGCCGGACGCGCCGCGTACAGTGCCTGCTGCTGCGCGGGCAATGCCGCCACGTCTGCCGGCGAGAGGCGAAGGTCGGCCGCGAACGCGAAGCAGCCGAGCAGGTTCCAGAGCGCGGCAACGATGGCGATGATGGTGAACCACTTCGGTGCGGTAGTCATGCGGTCCCCTCGGGTTGCGATGCGATCCCGCAAAAAGCCAGCTCGAGAATCGGACACTACTACACGCTCATGAACGGGAGCGCAAGAGTTCGCGTGCGTCCGCTGGCGGACGCCACCGTGAACCCCGACGACGACATGCGTCGCCGCGGCCCCACGCACTCGTCACCGCCCTTATGTTCAGTGAGACACTCCCGCCAGCACCGGAGGCCACCGTGAACGAGTCGATTCTGCGTGCCCACATCTCGCGGGCGCTCGATTGGGCCGATGCTCACGTCGACTTCGACACCGCCGTCTCCAACATGCCCGTCGAGCTCCGTGGAGCGAAGCCCGAAAAGGCGGCGCACACGCCATGGGAGCTCGTCGAGCATCTGCGCATCGCGCAGGAAGACATTCTCGACTTCTGCCGCAATCCCGACTACTGGGAACGGAACTGGCCCGACGAATACTGGCCGCCCACGCCGGCGCCGCCCGACGGCGAAGCGTGGTCACGCAGCGTCGATGCCTTTCGCCGGGACAGGGAAGAGCTCAAGCGGCTCGCACTCGATCCGGACGTGGAACTGTTCGCCGCGATCCCGCACGGTACCGGCCAGACCTATCTGCGCGAACTGATGCTGGTGATCGATCACGACTCCTACCACGTCGGCCAGCTCGTGGGACTGCGGATCCAGCTCGGCTGCTGGCCGCCGAAGGAGTGAAGCGAGTGTAGCTGTCGGCGGCTCGACGCCGGGCGAGGCCGGCGCAGACGGTCAGTCTTCCACGACGGAGTCGGTGCCATGCTGCTCTGGAGTCGCGGCGACGCTCGCGCGCCACGTGAGGTGCCACTCGCGCGTCTCGCCCGGTTCCAGCCACGCCGCATCGCGCCAGGCGCCCAGCGCCTCGCTCAGCGAGTCTGGTGAGCCGATGGACGGCGCGAGCGAGATGATGCGCGCCGAACGACGTTTGCCGAACGCACTCCATCCCGGTTTGCTGATGGAGACGGCCACGTGGCGGACTCGTTCGATGTCGAACGACACTTCGAGTCGCGCGCCCTCGGCCTCGACCGCGGCACGTCCCGCGCCGGGATCGAAGTAGATCCTGCACGCGTACACCCGCGCCACCGCATCGGGACGCGTGAGATCCACGAGCTTTCCACCGATCACCGCGCGCGGCCAGCGCAGGAACGCGCCGGGACCGCCCAGCTCCACGCCTTCCTGCGACCAGACGCGCGCACGCGAGCCCTCCGGCAGCACGAGCCGCGTGCTCTTTCCCAGTGGGAGAACGGCCTGGCCGGACCAGACGAACGGCAGACGATCGTCACCGTCGTTGCTGACGGCATACTGCATCTCCACCGAGCCGGAGTTGCTCACGAACACATCGCGTACGAAGCGGTAGGGCATGCGGCGCCCCTGCCAGCTCGTGCTGGCGAACATTCCATCCGGTCGCGTCTCCAGCGCGAACGTCGCTGGCTGCGACCAGAGCTCACCGTGATCCGGCAGGGAGAGTCCACCGTAGCGCGTGACATGCGACGGCAGAATGGAGGGCGCGATGTTCGGGAAAAGCTCGTCGTAGCCGCCGCCGTCCACGCGATCGTCGTACGGCGCCCCGTCCACCGGCGCGTTCCTGCCCGCGAGCTCGCCACCCCAGAGCCACTCGCGCCCGGCGAACTCGAGTGAGATGATCTTTCCGCCCAGCGCCGGCACGATCACCGCCTTCGTGGTTCCGGCTCGCAGTTCAGCGGTCCCGAACGACGCGCCACGAGCCGGCGCCGGCGCGGTCATTCGATCGTCGCCGGATCGATGCCGCGTGTAGCGAAGATCCGGGCGACCGCCTCGCCGATCTTGTTGTTCGGCGTGCTGGCCCCGGCTGTGATCCCCACCCGCACCGGCCCTTCGGAAGGAAGCCACCCTGCCGTCTCGACTTCGCCGCTCGCCGCCTTCCCCGCCAGCTTGTGGCGGATGGTGCCGCGCTCCGGGTCGAGGCAGGTCGCATCCTCGACGTGGTACGTGCTCACCTTCTCCGCGCAGATCGCGGCGAGCGACATCGTGTTGCTGGAGTTGTAGCCACCCACTACGACCATCACATCCAGCGGCTCCTCGAGCAGCTCCTTCACCGCATCCTGGCGTTCCTGCGTCGCGCTGCAGATGGTGTCGAACGAACGGAAATTCGCCTCGCGGTACTCGCTCCCGTGCGCACGTTCCATCGCGGCGCCCACTTCAGCGGCGATCGCGAGCGACTCGCTCGCGAGCATGGTGGTCTGGTTCGCCACGCCGATGCGCCGGAGATGCACATCGGGATCGAAGCCGGGCGACGCCGCGTGCGCGAAGCGCTGCAGGAAGGCCGCACGATCGCCGCGCCCCTCGATGTAGTCGCACACGAGCTTCGCCTCCGACATGTCGCGCACCACGAGGAACGAACCACCCTCGTACTTCTCCACCTGCGACGCTGTCGCGCGCGTTTCTTCGTGGTAGTGCTTGCCGTGGATGAGCGCGGTGAAGCCGTCCTTCGCGTAGCGCTCCACGCGCTTCCACACGTTGAGCACCGAACCGCAGGTCGTATCCACCAGCACGCACCCGATTCCGCGCAGCGTCTCGAAGTCGCGGATCGCCACGCCGAACGCCGGGATGATCACCACGTCGTCCGGCTCGATGCACGAATAGTCGAAACGCGGGATGGCCTTCCCGCTCGCGATGCCGGGGTTCGCTCCACCGGCCGCCGCGCCGCCGTGCCCGGCGGAACCGTTCTCGCCGCCCACCGGCATCAGGATCTCCACGCCCATCGCGCGCAGCTTCGCGTTCACATGCGGATTGTGGATTATCTCCCCCACCAGCACCACTCGACGACCGGGAAACTTGGCGCGCGCCTGATACGCGTAGTCGACCGCGCGCTCCACGCCATAGCAGAAGCCGAACTCGCGCGCCAGCCGCACCGTGGTGTCGCCGGCCGTGAGCTCGAACTCGCGCTCGCGCATGAGGTCCACCAGACGCCCCGAATAGTCCGCATCCAGCGTCCCCTGAACCTCGGCCTTGAGCCCGAGTCCCTTACGGTAGTAGGTGATGGGTTCCGTCATGTATCATGAAGATAAGGGGGATCGGGACTCCCCGCTCCCTTCGCTTCACTTGTAGATGAGGTACGGCTTCACCATCTCGCTCCACTCCCTGGTTTCTCCATCCCAGCGGGCGAGCAGCGAGTCGATCCTCGCCATGCCGGCTGTGTCGGCGAGCAACGCCTCGCGGAGTGCCGTGGTACCGGCCAGCCTGTCGAAGTGCGACGCGCGCCACTCCCACTCCTTCGTGTGATGCGAGTAGATGGCCTGCAGCAGATGCACGCCCACGCTCACCGGCTCGACCGCGTCGCGATCGGTGACTTCGATCTCGATCATCGGAATAGTCTTCCCTCCCCACTTCTGCCCCTCATCGACCGTGCGCGAAGTGGAGTCGAAGTGGACGCCCGGGAGCCGTTCGGCGTTCAGCGCAGCGGCGATCGCGCCCGCATCGTTCAGCCAGCCGGCTCCCACGAGGCGGAACGGGCGGTCGGTACCACGCCCTTCGCTCAGGTTGGTGCCCTCGAAGAACACGGTTCCCGTATAGAGGAGCGTCGCGTCGAGGTCGCGCAGATTCGGCGACGGGTTCACCCACGGGATGCCGGTGTCGTCGAACCACATCGACCTGCCGTATCCCTGCATCGGCACCACCGTGACGTTTGCCTGTACCTGCCCCGTACCGGTGAGATAGCGCAGCAGCTCGCCCGGCGTGAGACCGTAGCGCATGGCGACCGGGAACTGACCGACGAAGGAGCGTTGCGTGGTGTCCAGGATTCCGCCGCCGAAGCGGTCCGCACGGATCGGATCGGGACGATCCAGCACGATGAACGGCTTCCCCGCCTTCCCTGCCGCTGCCGCCGAGAGCACCATGGTCCACTCGAAGGTGTACACACGCGCGCCCACATCCTGGATGTCGTAAACGAGCACGTCGATGCTGTCGAGCATCTCGGGCGTGGGGACGCGAATGTCGCCGTACAGCGAGTGGATCGGAATGCCGGTGGCAGAGTCCACGCTCGATGCGACCTTGGCACCGGCTTCCGCCGTGCCGCGCAGACCGTGCTCCGGACCGAAGAGCTCCTCGAGATCGACGCCGGGTGCGCCATGGAGGAGGTCGATGGTGCTGCGCCCCGCCCTGTCGCGTCCCGATGGGTTGGTGATGAGACCGACGCGCTTCCCCTGGATCAGGTGCAGCGAGTCTCGCAGAAGCACTTCCACACCCGGCAGCACAGCGCCGGCCACGACGTTCCGCTCCGGATCGCCGCCCGTACCAGCAGCTCCATTCGAAGCGCCGCGTGCACACCCTTGGGCGGCACCGACGGTCGCTATCGCGGCGAGGACGATGGCTGGAATTCGAAGCATGATGGAAGCTCGCGTGAACGGTGATTCATCTTTGCCGCCGCGTGCCGGTAGCCCGCGCGCTGCGAGGAATCCCTAAAGCTGCAGCCGGAGGCGGCCCTTCGCCATGGCCGGGCAGGATATCTGGAAGCGCTGACCTCGCCCGACTAGCTTCAGCGCGTGCCGGATCCCGCCGACGTCGAAGCATCCCTGCCGCTCCTGCGCCCGAAGGCGCTCGTGAAGGGCGATGCCATCGGAGTCGTCGCGCCTTCGTACGCTCCGCGACCCGGCTGGCTGCTGCGCGGCGTCAAGTCGCTCGAGCGCGCCGGCTTCCCCGTCATCCTCGATCCCGAGATCGCCGAGGGTCGCCACTTCACGCGCGTGGAGGACGAACGACGCGCCGAGAACTTCATGGGCGTTTGGCTCGATCCGCGAGTCAAGGCGGTGATCGGCGGAACCGGCGGCTACGGCGCCGTGCGGATGCTGCCCTACCTCGAGCCGGAGATCTTCCGCCGCAACCCGAAGCCATTCGTCGGCTACTCGGATGTCACGGCGCTCCACCTCTGGTTGATGCGCCGCTCCGGACTGCGCGTCTTCCACGGGCCGACGGTCGACGATCTGATCCCGTCCATCCGCGATCCGACGATGGCCTCGCTCCTCGCGGCGCTCACGGTGCCGCGTCCCGCGACGAAGCTCGGCCGCGGCATCGCGCGCGCGGTGCGCCCGGGACGCGCGGTCGGCCGTCTGATAGGCGGCAACCTTTCGCTCGTGCAGCAGACCATCGGCACACCGTACGAGATCGACACGAGGGGCGCGATCCTCTTCCTCGAGGAGACTCGCGATCCGATGAGCGTGCTCGACGAGCGGCTCGTACATCTTCGCGCGGCCGGCCTGCTGCGCAAGGTGCGCGGCATCGTGTTCGGCCAGCTTTCCATCGACCGCTCGGAGGAAGACGAGTTCGAGAACTTCATCCTGGACCTGCTCTCCGATCTGCACGTGCCGGTCCTCACGGACTTCCCCGCAGGCCACGAAGTTCCCAACATCACGGTTCCACTCGGTACCGAAGTAGAGCTGGTAGCGGAGGAAACGGGGGGCTGGCTCGCGTACGCGGAAGACGCGCTGAACGCCGCGTGAAAGGGGTCAGGCACTTCATGTAGAGGTCCAGGCAGCAGTGCTGCCTGGACCTCTACATGAAGTGCCTGACCCCTTTCACGCGGCCCGGCGCGCCTCTTCGCAGTTCATCAGATAGTGGCGCGCGGCACTGGCGACATCGTCCGGAAGCGGACGCTTCGCGAAGTCGGAACGCGACACGCACACGAGCACCTGGTAAGCGGAAGCGTGGAGCTGATGGTCGACGGCACTCATCACGTCGAAGTTGATCGTGAGCGAGCTGCGACCGATGTGGCTGAAGTACGTCACGACCTGGAGACGTTCATCGAGACGCGCCGGCGAATGGAACTCGGTGTGCATGACCTTGCGAGGGAGCCACATGTCATAGCGCTCGAACATGTCGCGAAACGGGAGGCCAAGCGCACGGAAGATCTCCGTTTCCGCGAGTTCGTAGAAGCGAATGTAGGCGCCGTAGCAGATGATGCCGGCCAGGTCGATGTCGCCCCAGCGCACGTACTCCTCGATGACGAACGGCTTCTTCATACGAACTGGATGACCCCGATCGAAGACTGAGTTCAGGAGAGCATCGTGGCGATGCGCTCGCGTTCTCCGAAATATCATCGCTCGGGGCCTGCAAACCCAGATCGGCCGCGCTCCCGGAGGAACGCGGCGCTGGTGGTACGCTTTCCCGTTTCGTCAGCGCCGGAGCGTTTCGCGAAGCTGCAGCGTCGACGTGTCGCGAGGCGTGGTCGCGGTGTCCGGGATCGTGGTGGTGTCGCGCGGCGCCACTGAAGGCGACGGATTTCCGGACGACGCGCGCGGCGACGAAGCGCATGCCGCGACCAGAAATACGGTGACGATGATCACTGGATGAAGCGACTTCATGCGGATCTCCTGCTGTCGGGTATGTTGGAACACCGCCCGGCTCTTCTGGCAAGCTTCCGGCCACGGCGCCGCGCGGGGAGCGGAGTGACCTGTAATACGTACCGTCCTTGCACCCTCCGCACGGCGGGGATAGACTTGTCTCCCCGTTTTTCGATTCGCGTAATGAGCAAGTCCAACGGCGTTCCCGCACTCGCCCAACCTTTCGTATTCATTGGCGAGCGACTCTGGCTCGACTTCATCAACACCGATGATGTCAGGAGAGGCGTTCGCGTGGATGTGCTGCGCGACTTCAATCTCCTCGTGCAGTGGCTGGAGGCGGCTACCGTGCTCGACGCCGAGCGCGCGGCCGGGATGCGACGCCGCGCGCGTCAGCAGCCGGCGGGTGCCACCGCGGCACTGGCGGATGCCAGACGCGTTCGGGCCGCGCTGCGCGCGCTCGCCGAGCGTGGCGCCGCCGACATGGAAGTGCGAAACGACGTGGTGGCGGAAATCAACCGCGTGCTGGGACGAAGCGCCGGCACGCGACGCCTCGAGTCGCGCGGCGACGGCTCGTTCGTGAGGAGCTTCGTGCCCGTTGGAGATGCCTTCGCGGGCCTCATGATACCGCTCGTGGAATCCGCCGCGGATGCGCTCATGCAGGGCGAGCTGTCGCGCGTTCGTCGCTGCGCCGACCCGCGCTGCCCCAGAGTCTTCCACGACAGCACCAAGAACGGCCGGCGCCGCTGGTGCGACATGTCGACGTGCGGCAACCGCGCGAAGGCAGCGCGACATCGACGGAAGCAGAACGGGGCACACTGATTGCCAGCGGGGGTACTGCAAACTACTCCAACGAGGATCGCGCGATGCCAGGCACCCGGTCGACACGAAGAACACAGGCACTCTTCGCGGGCGGCGCACTTCTGCTCGCTGCCGCGTGCGCGACATCGCCGCGTGCGACTCGCACTCCCACTCCCACATCGAGCGCATCGCAGGTGCAGCGCCTCGATGACGCCGACT
>Ga0182744_1000986_pt1 | contig 25794 bp, 21 predicted proteins | sample eDN3rd30CKraftMG_FD_128525 | JGI IMG/M metagenome (GOLD analysis project Ga0182744, IMG submission 128525) | Enriched Miracle-Growth compost microbial communities from Emeryville, California, USA - eDNA 3rd pass 30_C Kraft MG (version 2) (version 2) ... | reverse complement strand
GTCGCTGTCGGCGGACCAAGTCTATGCCCTGACGGCCTTTCTGCTCGCCGCCAATAAAATCATTGGCGAGACTGATGAAATGAATAGGCAATCTTTACCCAAGATAAAGATGCCGAACCGTGACGGCTTCATCCCTATCGACGCCAAGAAGTGACCGCCGCAGAAGCGCTTGCACTGTCATATTCGGATCGGCGTCGCGTACGCGGCCCTCCGCGAACCGCCCAAGACGGCTAACGCCTTTGAATTGGTGTTGAAATAAGCGCCCGCGTGCCCTATCTCCCGGCCCCAGCGCGATCACTGCGCTTGCTCAATTGCCGGCGCTGCCGGCTCATCATATTTGGGAGCGGCTGTTGGACAACGTACTCATCATCGGAGCTGGCGCGGCAGGTTCGGTCGTCGCGAAAAAATGCGCGATGAACCGTGACGTCTTCAAGAAGATCCACCTCGCCTCGCGCCGTCTCGAAAGCTGCAAAAAAGTTCAGGCTGAGTGCAAGACACCGATCGACATTTCGCAAGTCGATGCGGACAACGTCGCCGAAACGGTCGCCCTGCTGAACAAGGTCAAGCCGGACCTCGTCATCAACATGGCCCTCCCCTATCAGGACTTGCCGATCATGGACGCCTGCCTCGAAGCCGGCGTCAACTACATGGATACGGCGAATTACGAGCCGCGCGACGAAGCGAAGTTCACGTACAAATATCAGTGGCCGTACCACGATAAGTTCAAGGCTAAGGGACTGATGGCCGTTCTCGGCTGCGGCTTCGATCCTGGCGTCACCAACATTTTCTGCGCCTACGCACAGGAAGAGCTACTCGACGAAATTCACACGATCGACATCATCGACTGCAACGCCGGCAGCCATGGCAAGGCGTTCGCGACCAACTTCAATCCGGAGATCAATCTCCGCGAGGTGACGCAACGCGGCAAGTACTGGAAAGACGGCGAATGGATCGAGATCGATCCGCTGTCGATCTCGACGATGATCGATTATCCGGAAGTCGGCCCGGTCAAATCCTACCTCATCTATCACGAGGAAGAGGAAAGCCTCGTTGAGAACATCAAGGGCCTGAAGCAAATCCGCTTCTGGATGACGTTCTCCGACAACTACATCAAGCACCTCGAAGTGCTCGAAAACGTCGGCATGACGCGCATCGATCCGGTCATGTACAAAGGCAACCCCGTCATTCCGATGGAATTCCTGAAATCGCTGCTGCCCGAGCCTTCGTCGCTTGCCGAAAACTACACCGGCAAAACGTCGATCGGCGTCGTCCTCAAAGGCGAGCGAAAGGGCAAGAAGAAGCGCTACATGATCTGGAACGTCTGCGATCACGCGGAGACGAACAAGGAAGTCGGCGCGCAGGCGGTCTCGTATACGACCGGGGTTCCGCCCGTCGTCGGCGCGATGATGATGTTCCGTGGCGAGTGGAAAGGCACCGGCGTCTTCAACGTCGAGCAGCTGCCGCCGGTGCCGTTCCTCGAAGAGCTTGGCAAGCAGGGCTTGCCGTGGCACGTCGAGGAAATCGAAAAGCAAGACCAGAAGAAACTGTTTGCCGTCGAGACCTGATGAGCGAAGCCGAAATCCTGGCGATACGCAATGATCTCACTGGCCTGGTGATTTCCGTCGTGTCGGTGAGTTTTGGAATGATTTCGGCTTACATCGCCGGGCTGTGGCTGTTCCTGCGTGAAGCTCCGATTTCGCTTCGGCTTCTCGCCTTCTTTCTGCTGTCGTGCGGACTGGCGTTCATGGGCGCGTTGACGTTGGGCTTGAACGGCCTGCTCGTCGGCACCGATCATGCCTGGTCGAAACTGACGGCCCGGGCGACGGATATCGCGGGATTTGGCGATGTCCGTCCGCCGTGGCTTTATGGTGTGAGCCTCTACGAAGCCTCGGCCATACTCGGTGCGATCGCCTTCGGCGCAATTTATCTGGCGCTGGCCTATTTGACCTTCGTCTACAAATGGCCCGGCCAGACGGCGGCGGCTGTTCGCGTCGTGAACTGAGACGCAATAGAAAGTGAATGCGGTGTCGACTTTGGCAGATACTTCCGACGTCCGGCGTCAGTCTTTCGATTGGGCGCAAACGATCGCCACGCCGGCATATGTGCTGGACGTTGCGGCGCTGAAGCGGAACCTCGCTCGCGCAGCCAAGATCAAGCGTGAGACAGGCTGCAAAATTCTCCTCGCAACGAAGGCGTTCGCCTTGCCGGCCGCTTTCCCGCTGATGCGCGATGTCCTTGACGGCACGACGGCGAGCGGCGAATACGAGGCCCGCCTTGGACGAGAAACCTTCGGCAAGGAAGTCCACGTCTATTCGCCGGCATATGCGCCCGGCGAAGTCGAGCGCCTGACCCGGTTGGCGGAGCACATCTATTTTAATTCGCCAGAACAAATTGAAAAGAACCTGCCGACGCTTGCTGCGCGCTCCGATCTTCAGATCGGCATTCGTATCAATCCAGGCTATTCGAACGCCACGCTCGGAGGCGCGCTCTATGATCCGTGCGCGCCGTTCTCGCGCTTCGGTGCCACGCGCGACATGCTCGACCGCGTTCCTTGGGATCGTGTCGATATTCTGCATACGCACGCACTGTGCGAATCCGGCGACGCCGGGTCCGTCGGCCTCATCGAGCATGTCGCACGCGAATTTTCCGATTACGTCCGTCGCGTCAAGGTCGTGAACTTCGGCGGCGGCCATTTCATCAACAAGCCCGGCTACGACATCCACAAGCTGATCGCGGCCATTCAGGCGTTCAAACGGTCGTTCGACGTCGAAGTCATTCTGGAGCCAGGTGCGGGTCTCGTCGTCGATACCGGCTATCTCGTCGCGACCGTCCTCGACCTGCATCACAATGAAAAAGATATCGCAATTTTAGACGCATCCGCATCAACTCATATGCCGGATGTGCTCGAAGTGCCTTATACTCCGACCATCGTCGGGGCTGGCGCGCCCGGAGAAAAGCCGTACAGCTACATTCTCGGCGGCAAGACGTGCATGACCGGCGACATTATCGGCGAATACTCGTTCGATCGGCCGTTGAAATCCGGCGACCGCGTCATTTTTACCGACATGATGCAATACTCGTTCGTCAAGAATAACACGTTCAACGGCGTCCCTTTGCCCGACCTCGGGCTATTGAACGAGGATCATGCGTATACGATCCTAAGATCGTTCGGCTATGAGGACTTCCGCTATCGTCTCGGCTGATCTGCCAGCGTAGTCAGGGCTCCGCCGAGTGGCTATGCTTGTCGCAATGAATGTCTGACGCGGCCGGTCCGCAGCAAATGAACCGGCGCGGGGGTATCTTATGAAATCAGAAAGTCCGAAGCCCGTTCTACTCGCCGATTATCTGCCGCCGGAATACCTGATCGATACGGTAGACCTCGATATTTCTCTCGCCCCGGCACGGACGCGCGTTTGGTCGAAACTGGCAATCCGGCGGAACCCGGAATCGAATGCCGCAGGCAAAATTCCGCTGAAGCTCGATGGCGAATTGCTGGAGCTCGATAGCATTTCGCTGAACGGCAAGAAGCTCAAGCCGTCCGCTTACGTCGTTGATGACGCGAGCCTGACGATCGTGTCGCCTCCAAAAGAGCCCTTCACGTTGGAGACGACGACCTACGTCAATCCCGAGGCGAACACGGCGCTGCAGGGCATCTACCTGTCGCGCGGCGTCTATTGCTCGCAATGCGAAGCCCAGGGTTTCCGCCGCATCACGTATTTCCTCGATCGGCCCGATGTTCTCGCGCGTTACACCGTGCGCCTTGAGGCCGATGCCAAGACGGCCCCGATCCTGCTTTCCAACGGCAACCCGATTGAACGCGGAACGCTCGCCAATCGCGAACGCCATTACGCCGTCTGGCACGATCCGCATCCGAAACCGTCGTATCTTTTCGCGATCGTCGGCGGCGATCTGGCACCGGTAGCATCCACCTTCACGACCGCATCCGGCCGCGATGTTGATCTGCGTATCTACGTCGAGCACGGAAAAGAAGAGCGCGCCCATTGGGCGATGGATTCGCTCAAGCGCTCGATGCGTTGGGACGAAGTGCGGTTCGGACGTGAGTACGATCTCGACGTATTCAACATCGTCGCCGTCTCGGACTTCAACATGGGCGCGATGGAGAACAAGGGCCTCAATATCTTCAACGACCGGCTGATCCTCGCCTCGCCCGACACGGCGACCGACGCGAACTACGAGTCGATTGAAAGCGTCGTCGCGCACGAATACTTCCACAACTGGACGGGCAATCGCATTACCTGCCGCGATTGGTTTCAGCTTTGCCTCAAGGAAGGCCTGACGGTCTATCGCGACCAGGAATTTTCAGCCGAAAGCCGCAGCCGTACCGTGCAGCGCATCTCGGACGTTCGCCAACTCAAGGCGTTGCAGTTTCCGGAAGATCAGGGGCCGCTCGCCCATCCCGTTCGCCCCGAGAGCTATATCGAGATCAACAACTTCTATACGCCGACCGTCTACGAAAAGGGCGCGGAGGTGGTCCGCATGCTCGAAACCCTTCTGGGCCGCGAGAAATTTCGCGCCGGAATGGATCTCTACTTTGAGCGGCATGACGGCCAGGCCGTGACCATCGAAGACTTTCTCGCCTGTTTCGCCGATGCGAGCGGCAAGGATCTCTCGCAGTTCCATCGCTGGTACACCCAGGCCGGAACCCCCGAGCTTGTCTGCGATCTGACTTACGACAGCCGTAAGAAGTCGGCCGAACTCACCGTGCACCAAACGCTGAAAGCCTCTCCGGGCAAGCCGAAGAAACAGCCGAACTTCATTCCGCTTTCGATGGCGCTGCTCGGCGCAAACGGCAAGGAGATGGATGTCGGCGTCGAGGAAGGCGAGGAAATCCGATCCGGAATTCTGGCCGTCACCGAGCGCACGAGCACGTTCCGCTTTTCGAATGTCACCTCGCGGCCGGTCCCGTCGCTGCTGCGCGGCTTCTCGGCGCCGGTCAACGTCACGATTGCGCTCTCCGACGACGATCTCGCATTCCTGATGCATCATGACAGCGATCTTTTTAACCGCTGGCAGGCCAGCAACAAATACGCGACGCGCAGCATCCTGGCGCTTCTCGATGTCAAAAAACCGAAGGCGATCGTTTCCAAAGCGTCAAAGCTGGCCGAGGCTCTGCGGCACGCACTTCAGAATACCAAGCTCGACAATGCCTACAAAGCCGAACTGCTTAGGCTTCCGGCCGTTGCCGACGTGGCGCGCGAACAGGCCGTCAAAGTCGATCATGCGGCCATCTTCGAGGCGCATCGGGCCTTCAGCCGCGCGGTCGCGGATCATCTCGTGGACGACCTCAATGACGTGTATGCCCGGACGACGACAAAAACGGCATTCTCTCCGGACGCCAAAAACGCCGGGCGGCGCGCGCTTCGCAATGCTGCCCTGTCGCTGCTGACGACACGTGGCACGCCTGAAGACTACGCGCGGCTTGAACGCCATTACGGCAAGGCATCGAACATGACCGACGCGGCGCAGGCGCTCGTCCTCATCGCCGGCGTCGATGCGCCGGGCCGCAAAGCCGTGCTCGAAGATTTCTTCGAGCGATGGAAACACGATCACCTCGTCATCGACATGTGGTTTGCCGCGCAAGCGCAATCCCCGCGCGAGGAAACGCTGGACGATGTCAAAGCGCTCTGCCGGCATCCCCTCTTCAAGCTCACGACTCCGAACAAGGTCAGGGCTTTGATCGGCGCCTTCGCGATGGGCAACCCGCTGCAGTTCAATCGGGCGGATGGCGCCGGATACGATTTCCTGGCCGGCAAGGTCGTCGAGATCGATGCACTCAACCCGCAGGTCGCTGCCCGCATGCTGGCGGCCTTCCGGAGTTTTCGTTCGCTCGAAACAAAACGGAAGGCGAAGGCGAAGGCGGCGCTCAAACGAGTTGCATCGACTCCCCACCTGTCGCGTGACTGCCAGGAAATCGTCTCACGCATGCTTGAGGAGTAACCGGTCCGGGCAAAAAGGAGAGGCCGCGCAGCTTCTCTTCTTTTGCTCGACACCATTTTATCAAAATTTGAGTCTCCCGATTTTTTCTCCCTCGACAGGTGAGTCGCAAATCGGTGATTGTCGAATCAATGGCCTGCGAGACCGATTCGGTTCCGGCCAGGATTGGGGCACTAAGCAAAATTCGGCAAGGAATACGGAAGATGGCTCGGACTTGGTCCGTTCCTCAAAGGGGGAGCTTTGCTGGCTCACCGGCCTTCAGATCGCGGCGCGTTTCGCCGTTCGGGCGGCTGATAGGATCGCTCGAACGCGGTGCCCAGAAGGCGCCTCTTCTGTTGGTTTCTGCGCTCCTGACCGCCATCGGCATCGCCGTCCTGAACATCGATTCGCAATCGTTAGCGACTGTGCTGCTGATAGCTGGCGCAGGGCTGGCGGCGATCGTCATTCTGTATTCCGCCCAGATCGTGCCGATCGCCACCACACGTCGCGGCGAGGAAGCCCGCCATGCTGCGGCATCCGCCGCGCAGGCACCGGCCCAGTTCCCCGAGCTGCTTCGATCACCGTCACAACCGGCGCTGGATCGTGCCGTCTGGGCCAAACTCACGGCCCACATGAGCCATGAACTCAGAACACCGCTGAACGCGGTGCTCGGTTTCTCCGAATTGATGTCGAACGAAGTGTTCGGCCCGCTGGGATCGAGTTGCTACGGCGATTATGCCCGCGACATCCACACGAGCGGCCGCTCCCTGCTCAAATCCGCCGAGGATGCCCTTGCCATCACAGCATTGCTCACCTCGCCCGAGCGCAAAGGGCCGCCGCAATCGTGCTGCCTGAATTCCGTCCTGGATGATGCGCGTGCCTTCGTCGCTCCCGATCTCGGCGCCCGTTCGATCAGCGTCGCGTGCGGACTTGCCGCGGACCTGAATGTCATCGGGGAAGCGCAAGTGATGCGGCAAATGCTGATCAATCTCATCGCCGAAGCCTCGCGGATCGCCAAGGACGGCACGGTTCTGCACATCGCGGCGATCGACATGAAGGACGCTGTCAAATTCTCTGTCACCCTCGAAGAAGGCGATGCCGACAAGACGTCAGAAGGCGACGCCTTTCCGATGATCCTCGCACGGACTCTTTGCGAGCTATCCGGCGCTGCTCTGACAGCTTCGGCAACCGTGGACGGCGGCCGCGTTTGGAGCGTGCAGTTTCTCGCCGCGACGCAGAATGATCTCTTTCAAGGCCGGGCCTGATCGATCGGGGATTGTCGAAAGCCCTCACTGCCTCACGCAGACGATGGGCGACACGGCGTACTCCGCAGCATCGCTCGCCTGAACCTTGTTACTTGTCGCTATCGCTGGATTTGTTTTTGTCCCGGTTCAGAAACCGCGCCTTGCGCTTCTCGCGCCAAGTGTGGAGAAGTTTGCGTTCCTCGGGCGAGAAACTTGCCGCGATATCCGCAAACTTGGCGCTCAGCCCCGTTTTATATCGCGCATCGACTTCTCTCAGCTTCGTCAACGCCGCTAAAAACTTGTCCTTGTCGAATGGCTCGGCGATCAGGATCGCGTTGGTATCGAGCCAGGCGGCGCGAACCTCGTCCCGTTGGCTTTTCAACGATTCTCGATCCGCCAAAACCTGCGCACGGAAGGCGTCCTGTCGCTCCGTTGGAAGCTGTCTGGCAAATGCGAGAAACCCACCCTCGTGGCGTCCCCGCATTTGACTATGATGCCAGACCGCAGCACCGATGCCACCGATGAATAACAGGTTCAACGCCAGCGAAACGATGAAAGCCGGATAGAGCAGCCGGGAACGCCGGGGCGTCTGAGTGTTGGCGTCGACCGTCACAGCATATCCTCATCGAGCAAGACATCTGTATCGTCGGTTTGCGCAATCTGCCGGTTGGCGCCCACCGTGTTCGAATTTGAGTTCCAAACCGAGTTCACGATGCTCGATTGTCCGGCCAGGACGCCAAGTACGAGCGAGGCCGCCAGCGCCGTTGCCGCCAAACCGTGGAAACGGCGCAGGACCGTCACCGGCGCTGTCGCAGGACGCGAGGCCACCAGGCGCGGCTGTTGCCCTGCGGCGTCTTCAATTCGCTGCTTCAGGCTGTCGAGGCGAGCCGCATCGTACTGTGGTGCGCAGTCGAGAAGCTGATCGAACAGCTCGGCATCGCGAAGCAACTTCCTCGCCGCGCTATCGCCGGCGATCAATGCGGAGAGCTCATGGCGTAGCGGCGCCGGCCAGCGCGTGCGGTCGGCTCCATAGGTATCGAGCGCCGTCTCCAATCTGTCGAGCCCAACAGGCCGTAGATTGCGTGTCATTGTCTTGCCGTCTCCCGCATCTCAGTGCTCGTTATCATTGCGCAGCGATTCCCATTCCGACTTCAAATCCGCCTTGAGCTGCCTGCGCGCGCGGCTCAAGAGGGATTCAACGGCTTCGTCCGACACTCCGAGGACGTTGCCGATCTCGATCTGGCTCAATCCCTCGAAGTGAAAGAGGGTCAGAGCCAGCCGCTGCCGCTCCGGCAGCTTTTGCATTGCGACTTCGACCCGGCGTTGCACATCCTGACTTTCAAGAACGGCGAGCTGCATCGCCGGCTCCGGAATTTCCGGCAACTCATCCACCACCTTCACGCGCCCCTGCCCGCGAACGCGGTCGAGGCATAAGTTCGAAACCACGCGGCGCAGCCACGGCCGAACTCCAGCCGGGCCAATCTCCAGCGTCGCGCCCGAACGCCACAGCCGCAAAAACGTTTCCTGCGCCGCGTCCTCGGCCTCGGCATCGTCTCGCAGCATTCGGCGGGCGACGGAGACGATGCTGCCAAGATGGCGCTCCATCAGCACACCGAAGGCATGCCTGTCGCCAGCGCCAACCTCGGCGACGAGAACGGCCTCGTCGTTCCGGGTTTCCGCCGACGGCCGCGGCTTGGCCGGGCTGCCATCGGTCTTTATCGCCGCCACGTATCCCCTCGACATGCTCTCCGCTGCCTACTTGGCTATCGATCCACCATCAGGCGAGCAGGGTTAATTCCCGTCGCCAATGTGCATCAATTTCCCTCAAGAACGCTATAGGGCAGCACAATCCGTCGCCGCCGTTGCGGGATTAGACAATCAGCCGGCCGAAAGCGCTCCGAACGTCGGCAAGCGCCTGTTTTAGCTTCTGTTCCAGCTCCTCGAAGGACGCGGCGTCAGCGGCTCTGACAAGAAGCGATTTGAGACCTTTCGGCGCCGAGGCGGGATTGAACGGGCCTTCGAGCGTGAGCCGCAGGATTTGCGTCAGATTGTGCAGAAGCTGTCCGGCGGCGAGCAAGCGTTGATGATCTTCCGGCGGGATCAGCCCCTCCGCCGCAGCAGCCGACAACGTGGATAGCGTTTTCTGGTCGAGAATAGCCGGATGGTCCGCCGCAAACACCAGTTGCAGATGCTGGGCGATGAACTCCAGATCGACCAAACCGCCCCGGACCTGCTTCAGGTTCCAAATGTCCGTTGTCGCCTTTTCGGCTTCAATCCTTTCGCGCATGCTGCGGATGTCGGCCGCCACCTTGGCGCGGTCGCGGCGTGTCGTCAGCACCCTGCCGATCTCATCCTCGACGCGTGCCGCAAGATCCGGCGATCCGGCAATCACGCGCGCCCGCGTCAACGCCATGTGTTCCCAGGTCCAGGCTTCGTTGGCCTGATAGTTTGCGAAGCTCGAAAGCTGCGTCGCGACCGGCCCCATCTGCCCCGAAGGCCGCAAGCGCATGTCGACGTCGTAGAGCGCACCTTCCGGCGTACGAGCCGAGATGGCATTGATCAACCGCTGCGTCAGACGCGTGTAGTAATGTTGCGGCGCGAGTGGCCGCGGTCCGTCCGATTGCTCGGCGCCACGTTCGAAGTCGTAGATCAGAATGAGATCGACGTCGGATGCCGCCGTCATCTCGCGGCCGCCGAGCTTGCCCATGGCGACGATCGCCGCGGCGCCTCCCGGCACGCGGCCGTGGTCTTCCTGCATCTGGAGGCTGACTTCGCGAAGCAGCCCGGCGATGAGCCGTTCCGCGATCATGGCGTAAGCGATACCCGCGTCGGCTGCGGAAATGCTGCCCGTCAAGGTTCGAATGCCGATCAGGAATGTCTGCTCGCCGCCGATGACGCGTGCCGTATCGAGAATTTCCTGCGTTGGATCGCCGCCAACCGCGTTGCGTGCGGCGGCGAATGCATTGACGAGCAGATCGTCGATCTGATCTTCGTCCATGTGGCTGCCAAGCGCTTGCGGATCGAGCACGGCATCAAGCAGGCGACGGCGTTTCGACAGGATATGCGCCAGACGCGGCGCCGTTCCCATGATGTCGGCGAACAGCCGAATCAGTCCCGGCTGCGCCTTCAGCAGCGAAAAGAACTGCACGCCGCCGGGCAGTTCCGCAAGGAAACGGTCGAAGCTGGCAATCGCCGCGTCTGGATCGATCGTGTCCGCCAGCGCCGAAATCAGAAGCGGCTGCACCTCGGTCAGACGTTCGCGCGCCCGTGGCGAGCGGACGGATGGTGTGCGGCCGTGATGCCAGCCCCGGACGATCGCCAGCACTTGCGCCGGCTGCGAATAGCCGAGGCGTTTCAATTCCTGGGCCGTCTGGGGATCGTCCTGCGGGCCGGTAAAGACAAGGTTCGAGTCTTCTCCGGTCAGAGTGGGCGCATCCTCGAACAGGCTGGCGTAATGCTTCTCGACCGTTTCGAGCTGTCGCGTCAGCTCGGCTGACAATTCCTTTGCGCTCGGATACCCGGCGAAATGCCCGAAGGACTCCAGCGTCTCCGCGCTCGTCGGCATGTCATGTGTCTGCTCGTCGGCGACCATCTGCAGCCGATGCTCCAGTCGGCGCAGATAGCAATAGGCCTCATCCAATTCCGAGCGAACGGAAGGCTTGACCCAGCCGCGCTCTTCCAGCGCCCTGAGAGCGTCGAGCGTGGCGCAGACACGAAGATCAGGCTGGCGCCCCCCGGCGATCAGCTGCTGCGTCTGGACGAAGAATTCAATCTCACGAATACCGCCACGCCCGAGTTTCAGATTCTGCCCGAGCACGGTGATGCCGCCGATATCCTTATGGGCATGAATCTGACGCTTCATCGCGTGGATGTCGGCAATGGACGCGAAGTCGAGATATTTGCGCCAGATGAAGGGTGCCAGTTCGTGCAGGAATTCGTTCCCCGCTTCGATGTCGCCCGCGATCGGACGCGCCTTGATCATCGCGGCGCGTTCCCAATTCTGACCGACGGTCTCGTAATAGCCGTGGGCGGCGGTGGTCGAGAGCGCGATCTGCGTCGCACCGGCGTCGGGCCGCAAACGCAAATCGGTACGGAAGACGTAACCATCCCCCGTTCGCTCCTCCAGCAGCAGCACGAGATCGCGTGTCAGGCGAACGAAGAACGATTGTAGATCGCCGCCGCCGCCGGTGAAATGCGCCCGCTCACGATCGAAGAAAACGATGAGATCAATATCGCTCGAATAGTTGAGTTCGAACGCGCCGAGCTTGCCCATCGCCAGGACGAAATAGCCGGAGTCTTTTTCAGGCGCCCCCACATCGACCGGCTGCCACTGACCTTTCTCGGATGCCTGCCGGAAAAGGAAACGTATCGCCGCCGAGACGGCGGCATCGGCGCACTCGGACAGCACCCGCGTCACCGTCATGACGGGCCAGACGCCGCCGAGGTCAGCGAGGGCCGTCAGCAGCGCGACTTCGGACTTGTAGAGGCGGAGCACGCGCTTCGCCGTCGCCATGTCGGTCGCGGTTTCCATATCGGCATTGAGCCGTGCGGTGAGATTTGCGAAGCGATCCTCGGGAGGGTCCGTCAGGATGCGTTCAAGGCGCGCCGGGTCGCGTGTCGCAAGCGTCGTGAGATAAAGCGAACCTTCGAAGGCGCCGCGCAGCAAGGCGGCGATTTTCGCTTCGCGCAGCAATGCCCCAAGAGCCGGAGTGTTCGCGCTTACCTCCGTGGCGAACTCCGCAAGCCGTTCGCTGCCCCTGCCTTCGGCGAGAGCAACGGGACTTTCTGTGATGCGCGAGGCGAACGTCGAGTCGATTGGCTGGTCCATCGGCTTATTGTGCCGCAATACCGGCCCGAACGTCACCCTCCCCGGCATCCGATCCCGCAATCAGGCACGTGCGCGACAACAGAACCACGACCTTGAGGCCGGGTTGATTGTCTTCGAGCCGCACTTCTCCGTGGTGCAGGCGCGCGACAGCAGCGACCAGGCTCAAGCCGAGACCGGTTCCCGGCTGCGTCCGGCTGGCCTCCAGCCGGATAAATCGCTTTAACGCCCGCTCCCGATCACCCTCCGCGATCCCGGGCCCATGATCGCCAACGGAAATGGCAGGCTGGCCTCCCTCGCGGTAGGCGCGAACGGTGATGGCGCTTCCGGGCTCGCCGCCGCGCGAATACTTGATGGCGTTATCGATCAGATTGGCGACGGCCTGTCCGATGAGCTGGCGGTTGGCACGGATCAGGACGCCGTGCTCGGCTTCGATCGCCAGGGCAAATCCGGCTTCCTCGGCCGCCGGCGTGTAAAGCTCCGCCACGTCTTCGACAAAGCGCCCGAGATCGAAAGCCTCGACGCTGTCTTCGAGCGGCCCGGCTTCAAGACGCGCGATGAGCAGCAAGGCATTGAACGTCTTGATCAGCTCGTCCGACTTCTCGATCGTGCGTTCGAGTCCTTCGCGATAGGCGTCCCCGCCGCGCGGATCGCGCAGCGCCGCTTCCGCGGCATTGCGCAGGCGATTGAGCGGCGTCTTCAGGTCGTGCGCGATGTTGTCCGAAACCTCACGCAGGCCGCTCATCAAGCCCTCGATGCGGTCCAGCATTTCGTTGAGGTTCTGGGCCAGCGCATCGAGCTCGCCGTTGCCGCCGCTGGTCGGAATGCGTTGCGAAAGATCGCCTTGCATGATCGAGCGGCTCGTTGCCGTAATCGCATCCATGCGGTTGAGTATAAGCCTGCTGACGGCAAGGCCGCCCAGAAGCCCGGCGATCGACAGGATGCCGAACCCCAGTAGAAACGCCAGCCGGATCGAGTCCGCGAAGGTGCGCTGGTCCTCGATATCGCGGCCGACGATGAGGCGAACGTCGGCGCCGAGATCAACGGGAATGGCCACCGCGAGATGCGCCGCTCCGCTGTTATCGCCCGCCGGCTGATAACTGAAAACGCCGCCGTGCGGATCGTCGGTCAATTCGGGAGGCACGCGGTTCAGATTGCCGGCGATTTTAACGCCGTGATCGTCCGCCAAATAGTATAGGCCGGCGCCTTGCAGGCGCGACATCGCACCGACGGTTTCGGCGAGCTTGGCGCGCCCGCCGACACTCATTTCGGAGGCAAGGATGCGCGCCTCGGCGTTCAAAACCCCGAGAACCTGATGCGTGAGCAGATTGTTGGTCTGCCAAAACAGGAAGCCCACGACGATAGCGGCGGCAAAAAGGAAGAATGCCACCGCCGCCGCGCTTAATCCGAATACTGTTGTCGATGCCGCCTTCGCGACGCGCTCAAGTGGGGCCGTCACGGATCGTATATCCTGCGCCCCGAACGGTGTGCAGCAAAGGCTTGTCGAAGTTCTTGTCGATCTTGGCCCGCAGCCTCGACACGTGCACGTCGATCACGTTGGTTTGCGGATCGAAATGGTAGTCCCAGACGTGCTCAAGCAGCATCGTGCGCGTCACGACCTGACCGGCGTGCTGCATCAGATATTCGAGAAGCCGGTATTCGCGCGGCTGTAGAAGAATGTGCTCGCCGCTGCGTGTCACGCGATGCGAAAGACGGTCAAGCACCAGATCGCCGACCGTGTAGCGGGTCTGCTGTTCCTCCGGCGCCGTCCGCCGTCCCAGCGCCTCGACGCGCGCCAGGAGTTCGGAATAGGCATAGGGCTTGGTCAGGTAGTCGTCGCCGCCGGCGCGAAGACCTTTGACGCGGTCATCCACTTCGCCGAGCGCAGAGAGAATGAGCACGGGCGTCCGGTTGCCTTCCGCCCGCAGCGATTTGATGACGGACAGACCATCGAGCCGGGGCAACATGCGGTCGACGATGAGCACGTCATAAGCGCCGTCCGAGGCGAGTGCGAACCCGGCCTCGCCGTCTCCCGCCAGGTCGGCCGTGTGCCCATTTTCTTTCAAAGACTTTTGAAGGAAGAGCGCGGTTTCCTTATCGTCTTCGATTACGAGCACGCGCATGGCGTTCTTCTGATCCTGAGTTTCAGCCGAATCCGGTTTTAGCTGGCCAGCCGCAAAACGTCGAGGCAGCCCCGCCGTTTGGTTGACGGAGCTGCCTGAACTAGTCATCGCGTCACTCCTTATTAGCCTTTCTTGGTGGCCAACTGGATGGCCACGAAGCGCTTCTGGTCGGACGACTTGATGTGCAGCAGAACGGCCGTCCGCTTCAAATCCTGGGCCTTCTTGATGCCGGTCACGACGTCATCGGGAGATTTCACCGTCAGACCGGAAACCTCGAGGATGATGTCACCGGGCTTCAGGCCCTTCTCGGCGGCGTCCGACGACGGATCGACTTCGGCGATCGCGACGCCTTCATCGTTCGAGCCATTGCGCGCCGGCATCAGCGTTACGCCGAGCTGGCTCAGCTCCAGCTGCGGAGGAGACTTGTTGTCGTCGCTCTGCTTGCTGCTGTTGTCGTCGTTATCGCCATTCATCAGGGCTTCCGCGTTCTTCGGGAAGAGACCGAGCTTAACCTTGATGACTTTCTCGCCGTTGTTGCGCCAGACCTTGATGTTGACTGGCGAGTCCGGCGACAGCTCGGCGATCTTGCGCGCGAGATCGCGGCTGTCGACGATCTTCTCGTCGTTCACCTGCAGGATCGCATCCTGCGTCTCGATGCCTGCAGCAGCTGCGGGACCGCTGGGAGTTACTTCGCTGACCAGCGCACCGTGGGCCTCCTTCAAGCCAAGGCTGGCGGCCGTGTCTTCGTCGACGTTCTGAATCTTGACGCCGAGCCAGCCGCGCCGGACCGTGCCGTGCGCCTTGAGCTGGGTCACGACTTCGTTGACCGTCTTTGAGGGGATGTCGAAGGCGATACCGACGTTGCCGCCGGACGGCGAGAAGATCGCCGTGTTGACGCCGATGACGTCGCCATCGAGGTTGAACGTCGGACCGCCCGAGTTGCCGCGGTTCACCGCCGCGTCGATCTGCATGTAGTCGTAGGGGCCCGAACCGATGTCACGCGCCAGCGCCGAAACGATACCCGCCGTGACCGTGCCGCCGAGGCCGAACGGATTGCCGACCGCAAGAGCCCAATCGCCGACGCGCGGCTGCTTCGTCGAGAATTTGACGGCCGGGAACGTCTTGGTGCTTTGGATCTTCAGCAACGCAACGTCGGTACGCGGATCAGTGCCGATCAGCTTGGCCTCGTATTTCGTTTCATCGTTGTCAAAGGTGATCTGGATTTTCGTCGCGCCGTCGATGACGTGGTTGTTCGTCACGACATAGCCGTCCGGCGAAATGACGAAGCCAGAGCCCTGCCCCTGAACGATCTTCGGACGCTCCGGCTGAGCGAATTCCTTCGGCAGGTTCTTGAAGAAGTTGTGCAAAGGATGGTCGGGAGGAAGATCGGGGAAATTGAAATTGTTGCCGCCGTTCTTTTTGTCGTTCTTGCCGTCTTTGTCGTTCTCGGCCACCTTCGAGGCGCTACCGTCGTTGACCACCGACACGGACACGACCGCCGGCTTGACGCGCTCGACGAGATCCGCAAACGACAGAGGCGCGCGGCCCATCGGCGTTTCGATCGTCTGTCCCGCGGTATCGGCGAGAACAGGCTGAGATGGTACGAAATAGCCAAATCCTACCGCGGCAACGGCGGCGAGTGCCACGAACGCCGGCGCGATTTTGGACGAGTAAGCGTTCGACGTCGTCGAAGCGCGGTGGGGAAGTTGCATCCCTGAAGGTCTCCAAGCTGAAATCGGCTCTACTTAGCCTTGGCAGCAGCGGTAACGAAGCCGGGATTACAGCAGGATGTCAGCCAACTTAACAGTTGGTAATCTCAGGATGGAGAACGGTCGATCGCGGTCTTGGCCGGTTCACGGCCCACCGTCCGCCATGATCTTGGCGACCTCGGCTTTTTCCTTTTCCGACAAGGGCTTGGCTTCGGCTGCCGGCTGCCTGGCGGCGGCACGCGCGGCCAGCGTCAGACCCGCGGCGAAGACCAGAGCGGGCGTCAGCCACAACAGCACGGTCGATAGCTCGAAGCGCGGCTTCAGCAAGACGAATTCGCCATAGCGAGCGACGAGATAATCGAGAACCTGCTGGTCGGTATCGTGGGCCACAAGCCGCTCACGCACCACGCGCCGGAGATCGGCGGCCAGAGGCGCATCGCTGTCGTCGATGGACTGGTTCTGACAGACCAGACACCGCAGCTCCGCCGAGATGTTGCGGGCGCGCTGTTCGAGTACCGGATCGGGCAGCATCTCATTCGGCTGGACCGCAAGGCTCGCCGGCACGTTGGCGAAGATCGTCAACGCAAAGGCCACAATTGCAAAATACCGGTGCATCATTGCCTACTCCGCTGGAACAGGTATGGCGCGCGGGACATGCCGCGACGGCGCGCCAATGCGCAACCGGCGATCCGACAACGAGATGCCGCCACCGATGAACATAATCAATGCGCCAAGCCAGATGAAGCGTACGAGCGGATTGAAATAGGCGCGAACGGCATAACCTCCGCCCGGTTGCCCGTCTCCGATGACGAGATAGAGATCGCCGCGCCACGACGCGTGAATGCCGGCTTCCGTCGTCGGCTGCGGCGGCGCGTCGTAAACGCGCTTCGACGGCTTCAGTCGCGCAATCGAGCTTCCATCACGTTTGACGTCGAAGTCAGCGAAGTCCTCTTTGTAGTTGGGACCGCGCCCGCTTTCGACGCCGGTAAAGGTCACGTTGTAGCCGCCGACCGCGAGGCTCTGACCGGGCTTCATGACGAGGATATGTTCCTCGCGATAGGCGCTCGTCGCGATGATGCCGACGACCAGCATCCCGACGCCGAAATGAGCGAGCAGCGTGCCGTAGGCGGAGCGCGGAAGGTTCCTGGCGCGTCGCGCCGCCTCGCCAAGCCCGGTTTTCCCGAACTTGATCCGGTTCGCCCATTCGATGACGGCACCGGCCATGACATAAACGCCGAGCGCGATGCCGAACGGCGCCAGCCACGGACCGCGATGACCGATCGCAAAAATCGCCACCACGGCAACAATGGCAATCAGAACCGCAAAAGCCAGGCGCTGCATGGCGCCGGCAAGATCGCCACGTTTCCACGGCAGCATCGGACCCAGCGGCAGCGCCAGAAGCAGCGGTATCATCAACGGGCCGAAGGTCATGTTGAAGAACGGCGGGCCGACCGAAATTTTCTGCCCCGTCAAGCCTTCGAGCGCCATCGGATAGAGCGTGCCGACGAGCACTGTCGCCGTGGCGGTGACGAGCAGCAGATTGTTGAGCACAAGGCTGCCCTCGCGGCTGATCGGCTGGAACAAGCCGCCCGTCTGCATGTCCTTGGCGCGCAATGCGAAGAGCGTCAGGCCGCCGCCGGTGAAGAAGATCAGGATGGCGAGAATGAAAACGCCGCGCGCCGGATCGACGGCGAAGGAGTGCACCGACGTCAGCACGCCGGAGCGCACGATGAACGTGCCCATCAGCGACAATGAGAACGTCAGGATCGCCAGCAGGATCGTCCACACCTTGAGAGCTTCGCGCTTCTCCATGACGAGCGCCGAATGCAGCAATGCCGTACCGGCAAGCCACGGCATGAAGGAGGCATTTTCAACCGGGTCCCAGAACCACCAGCCGCCCCAGCCCAATTCGTAATAGGCCCACCAGGAGCCCATCGCGATGCCGATCGTCAGGAACATCCAGGCGGCGAGCGTCCAGGGCCGCACCCAGCGCGCCCAGGCGGCGTCGATGCGGCCTTCCAAGAGGGCGGCGATCGCGAAGGAAAATGCGATCGAGAAGCCGACATAGCCAGTGTAGAGGAACGGCGGATGGAACGCGAGCGCCGGGTCCTGCAGAATGGGATTGAGGCCGTTACCGTCGGACGGCGCGGGGTCGAGACGAATGAACGGGTTCGACGTCAGCAGCGAGAATAGCAGGAAGGCAAGCGCGATCGCCGCTTGCACCGACAGCACGCGCGCTTTCAACGTCGGCGGCAGATTGGTGCCGAAAATCGCGACGGCGGCGCCGAACAGAGCAAGGATCAGCACCCACAAAAGCATCGAGCCTTCGTGATTGCCCCAAACGCCGGCCATTTTGTAAATCAGAGGCTTCGTCGAATGCGAATTTGCAGCGACGTTCGCCACCGAGAAATCCGACGTCACGTAGGCGTACATCAGCGCGAAGAACGCGATGGCGATCAGAAGCAATTGCGAGATGGCGGCGGGCTCCGCGACGCGCATCATACGTTCGTCCTTGAAGGATGCACCGGCGGCCGGCACGATCACTTGAACCGCCGAGACCAGCAGCGCCAGGATCAAAGCGAAATGTCCGAACTCGACGATCAAATCGGCATCCTCCCTATGGCGCTTCGGCCTTGAGCGCACCCGGATGCGCGCTCGCGCCGAGCTTTACACCCTTGGCTTCGAGAGCCTGCGCAACCTCTCTCGGCATATAGTTTTCGTCGTGCTTGGCCAGCACGCTGTCGGCGGTAAAGTTGCCCTTGCCGTCAAGAACGCCTTCGGTGACGACGCCTTGCCCCTCGCGGAAGAGATCGGGCAGAACGCCGGTGAAGGAGACGGGAATATCCTTGATGGTGTCCGTCACCTTGAAGTGGACGGTCGTCCCTTCATGCGTGACCGAGCCTTTTTCGACAAGCCCGCCAAGCCGGATACGTTCCCCCGCATGGACGCCTTTTTCGATCACATCGCTCGGCGTGTGAAAGAAGACGACACTGTCCTTCAATGCGAAAAGCACGAGGATGAGCGCCACGGCCAGCGTCGCCACGCCGCCACCAATCAAAACTCCGCGCTTTTGCTTTCGTGTCATCAGACTTTCTCGTCCACCGCGATCAGCCTCCGAGCTTCAGTTCACGCGCCAAATCCTCGACGCGCGCCAGTCCGGCCTGATCGCTCCTCAGATTGGTCTTGGCGTCGCCCAGCGCCTTGACGGCGTCATCGCGACGACCCAGTACCTCATAGGCGCGAATGAGGCGCAACCAACCCTCGACGTCATTTCCGTTCGTCTTGAGGCGGTCAGCCAACCGATCGACCATGCCGTTAATGAAGGCTTGCCGCTGCTCCGGCGCCATCGACGCAACGGCCGCCGCATTCGGAGTGGCGTTGGAAGCGGACGGCGTTGACGGTGTGGCCGCTGGCTTGTCCGGAGACTGCGGCGTGCCTTCCGATGTGGTTTTTTCGCCGGACGTCAGGCTGGCGAGCCGCGCTTCGAGGACCTTACGCCAGGGCGCATTGCTCGGTGCTTCGTCGATCAGTTTGCGATAATCGGCGATCGCTTCATCGACCTTGCCGTCCTGTTCCTTCGCCAGCGCCAGCCAGATCCTCGGCTCCTTGTGATCGGGCGCGATGACAAGGATGCGTTGCAGAGCCTTGCGGGCGTCGGCGGGAACGATGCCGTTTTCGGCACGGATGCGAGCATTCGCAAATCCTTGCAGCCGATCCGGCGTCTCGCCGACAAGGCGCATTGCGTTGGCGTAAGCGGTGGCGGCGTCGACGTAGCGGCCCATCGCATAGTAGACCGGCGCCACGACGCTCCAGCCGGTGCCGTCATCGGGATGCTCGCGAAGACGCTGCTCGACCCTGGCGATCAGATCGTTCGGATTGCGGGTGTTCTCGGCCCCGGCAAGACGCGCGCTCAACGGATCGCCGGGCAGCCCGGGTGTTCCGTAGGTCAGATAAAGACCCATGCTCGCCAGCGGAAGCGTCACCAGCGTCAAACCGTAAGCAATGGTCGCGAATCGGTTTCGCCCGGCTGGCGGCGGAGTTGCAGCGCCTTCCATTGCGGCTTGCGAACGCAGGAGACGGCGCGCGATTTCCGAGCGGGCGCTCTCAGCTTCAGCGGCGCCGAGTGTTCCACTGACTTCGTCGGCGGCGACTTCTTTCAGCTGATCCTTGTAGACGGCGATATCGGCTTCGGCGGCCGTCGCGTCCGCGCCCGGCTCCTGCTGCTGTTTGCGCAGAAGCGGTCGCGTAATGGCGAACGTGACCGCCGCCACCAAACAGGCCACCAAAATCCAAAAAACCATTGCCGCGCGATCCTCAGGGTTTGATGAGGGAATAGGATCGCTTCGACGCGCAAGCAAGCCGCCACTGGCTGGCTTAGCTCATCTGTCGCGGATATGAATTAACTGTCATGTTGCAGCGGGTTCCCGCTGCACTGCATCAGCCGACGCTTTTCCAGCTTCCGTCCGAACCACGGCACGCCGTACCGCGCATTTGTTTGGGCCGGCCGTCGATATAGACCGTGTGCGTGTAGTCACGGCAGTCGGCGACGCCGCGCTTGTACGGGCGGCTCGGAACGACTTCGCCATAATGGCCGGTATCGGGATCACGCCATTGACGCGAGACACCGGACTGGCCGCGCTCAAGTGCTTCGTATTCGGCTTCCTGAGCGTAGCGGCGATCGCGTTCGTCGAGGCTCTTGCCGATTTCGCTGCCGACGATGCCGCCGACAACCGCGCCTGCAACCGTCGCCGCGACGTTGCCGCCGCCTTTTCCGAACTGATTGCCGACAAGTCCGCCCGCAATACTGCCGAGGACGAGCCCTGTCCCCTGGTTATCTACGCCCCCTTGGCCGTTGCTGCATCCGGCCAGCATGACGACCGCCAACAGCGGAATCGAAAAGCGCGCAACGCGCATGGCGAACCTCGTTTTTCGGTTTTCTTCCCCCGCGCCGATCCCCCGGCGCCAATCTTGTCTGTTTGGCTAGACCGATATCGCTCACGCGACAAGGTAGAAATCCACGACAAATCCGGCAAACAAACGACGTTCGAAGCTGATGCTGCATCGCAGCAACGCTTTGGCCGGACATCCGCATGAGCAGCACCGCCTATGATCGCGGTTACGCCGCCGGCAGCTCGAGCGTGGCTTTGAGGCCGCCGCGCCCCGATGCGTCAAGCGCCAGCCGTCCATGATACGAGGTCGCCAGGTCGCCAACGATCGACAGCCCGAGGCCCGAACCCGGCTTCGTCTCGTCCAAGCGCAACCCGCGTTTGCCGATTTTTTTCCGCTGCTCCGGCGATAATCCGGGGCCATCGTCTTCCACAGAGATTTTCAATTTTCGGCGGCGCGGCGAACTCGTCTGCGCGTCGACCGCCGCCGTCAGGTAAACGTGGCTCTTGCCCCACTTGCAGGCGTTGTCGATGAGATTGCCGAGCATCTCTTCGAGATCCTGCTTCTCGCCTTGGAATTTGGCGCCCGCCTGAACGTTGTAGGAGATGGCAATGCCTTTGTCGGCATGGATGCGCTCGATGGCCCGAATGAGCGGTTCGACGGTCGAGTCGACCGGCGTCACGCGGCCGATCGCGCCGACGCGCGCCGCCATCCGCGCCCGGTCGAGATAATGGCTAATTTGATCCCGCATCACTTGCGCCTGCTCGGCGACCTTCTTGCCGAGTGGAGAACGATCGTCGCGCGCTTCGTTGATGATGACGGCGAGCGGCGTCTTCAGGGCGTGGGCGAGATTGCCGACCTGCGTGCGCGCCCGGTCGATAATATCCTGATTGGAATCGATCAGCGCGTTCAACTCGACCTGTAGCGGCTCGATCTCGGCCGGCAGCTGGCCGTCGAGGCGTTCCACCTCTCCCGAGCGGATGCTGGCCAGCCCCCGCTCGATACGGCGAAGCGGCAGCAGCCCGAAGCGAACCTGGAACACCGTCGCCGCCAGAAGTCCGAGACCGACAAGCGCCAGGGCGCTCGTCAGGCGGGTGCGAAACTTGGCGACCGTCGCCTCGAACCAGTCGAGCGGTCCCGCGACGATGACCGAATAACGTGTTTTCTCGGGATCGTGACCGGGCGAGTCGAGGAATTCCAGAACGCGAATGTTCGAACCCGTTGGACCGGGAACGTTCATCCAGCGGGTGCCGCCGTTGTCGGGCTTCATCTTGTGATCGTAGGGAGAGGGAAGAACGGCAGTCGCCAGTGACGGCGAGACGAGCGTGCGGCCAGGCGCACCATCGATCGGGCGTATCTGCCAATACCAACCCGACTGCGTGACCTCGAACAGCGGCTCGTAAAGGTTTGGCGGGATCAGGGGCACGTCGCCGCCGGTTCCCATGCTGTCGACGGTAATCTGCGTCAGCAGCTTTTTCAGCTGCGCGTCGAAGCTCAGCTGCACGTCTTCGCGATACAGCGAATAAATGATGTAGCCCGCGAGCGGCAGCGCCAGCAGCGTCCATGCCGCCGAGGTCGCAAACAGCCGCAACGCGAGCGAGTTAAGCCTCATCTGATCCGTGGCTCATGCGATAGCCGAGACCGCGTACCGTCTGGATGACATCGCTGGGAATTTTTTTGCGCAAGCGGCCGATGAAGACCTCGATCGTATTTGAATCGCGGTCGAAGTCCTGATCGTAGAGGTGCTCGACCAATTCGGTCCGCGACACAACCCGGCCGTTGTGATGCATCAGATAGGCCAGAAGGCGAAACTCGTGGGAGGTGAGCTTGACCGGCAAGCCATCACAGGTCACGCGCGCCGACTTGGTATCGAGCCGGATCGGCCCGCACTCGATCTCGGACTTGACGTGTCCCGAGGCACGGCGGATTTGCGCCCGCACGCGCGCTAACAACTCCTCCATGTGAAAAGGCTTGGCGAGGTAATCGTCGGCGCCCGCGTCCATGCCGGTCACCTTGTCGCTCCAGCGGTCGCGGGCGGTCAGCAGAATGACCGGCATCTTGCGGTCGCTGCGGCGCCATTGTTCGAGAATGGAAATGCCGTCCATCTTCGGCAGACCGATATCCAGGATCACGACATCATAAGGTTCAGTGTCGCCGAGGAAATACCCTTCCTCGCCGTCCGCCGCCGTATCGACCGCGAAACCGGCATCGCCGAGCGCCGCCACAAGCTGACGGTTCAGGTCTTGATCATCCTCGACAACGAGCGCGCGCACGCTGTTTCATCTCCCCCTTTGCGCCGAATCGCCAAGTTGTAGGGGTATCGAAAATAAATCTCTACCCTCCGGCGGCGATTCTTCAACGGACCTTAGCCGTCATAACGGTCGTTTTAAGCTGTCCCGTCGGGATGCGGATGACAAGGCGGTAGAAATATCCCTCCGGCGAATGGCACAGCGTCATTTTGACGAGTTCGCCAATGCCGTCGGCGGCAAGCGATTTCGAGACGTCCTCGACGGTTATCAGATTTTCGCGGCGAACGATCTGGCCTGCCCTGCCCCAGTCCGTCATGCAGTCCTCGGCGGCAGATGCCGGGCCGGGCGGCAGCAAGGCCACCGCCGCGATGATTGCAAACGCACTGATCGATCCGGACATACCTACATCTTCCAGAGGTTCGCCGCCCATACCGGGCCGTCGTTGAACAGGCGATGAACATCGCTGGCCCGGTAGTTTCGAGTCGCCCAGCCGGCGCATTAACCCTTGCGCAGCGTCAGCGGCGTGTCGGCCTTCAAGCGTCCATAGATCGCTAACAGCGTTCCGAACAAGCCGGCGAGCGCCTGCACGGCAGTCATCGCCTGATCGCCGAATGTCGTGATCATGTCAGCCGGCAACACGACGCCGATCGCCGGAGCGAGCGCCGGGATAACGGTCGCCGCCGCCGTAATCAGCGTTCCCCAAAGTGTCTTCGAATGCGCCCACCATTTGCTGTCGTCTCCGTCGGCGCTCGCCTGAGGCTGTGTGTTCGTTTGATCAGTCATCTCGATTTCTCCTTTTGCGATTTGGCGGGGCTCCTGCAGCCCCCGGTTGATTGCGTCGATTGAGGCCCAGGACTTCGCCTCGCCCAACGTCGCGTCGACGCGCTTCAGCCAGCCGCGTCCGAAGCGCCAGAAATGCGGGAGCGCGCGATAGCGTGCACGGCGTGTCTCGGCGTAATCGTCGAGCAGATCGGAAAGTCCGTGCGCGCCGATCGCGGCCAGCGTCTCCGGCCCGATTTCGCCATCGACGGTGGCGCCGACAATGCTTTGAAGCATGCGGATCGCGGCGCCGACGCCGTGGTTCACGGCGGCATCGAAATGCATCAGCGCCAGCGGCGCGGTGAACGCGCTGCATCCGGACGGCTCGAAGTAGCGCCGCCGGTAGATCGTGCGAACGGTGTCGTCGGAGATGCTTTTCAATTCCGAGATCAGGCGCGGACGCGACAGTGCATCGACCGCCACGCCTTTGAAGCCGGCGTAGACGTCGAGCGTGATGCCGCGATTGGTCGGGCCACCGGGATCGTAAGGATCATTGGAAAAGCCGCCTTCCATCTCCAGAACGTGCGCGAGCGCCTTCAGAAAGATCACGTCGGCGCCGTTGCCTGGCGTCTCGGCGACGTCCTCTGGCCAGCGCAGCCCGAGGAGTCGTGCTCTATCGAACCCGGCGACCGTTACGGCATCGCTTTGGTTGCCGCCGAGCAGGTAGAGTTTGTCGGCCACATCGCTGATGAGGAAGCCGACGTGCCCGGCATTCGGATCGTCGCCGCGCGACAGCACGGCGATCGCGCCGAGGCGTGGCGCATCGAGCGCGAGTCCCCAATCGAGATACGAGCGCGCCAGCAGCGACCCCGTTCCGCGATGCCCGCCGCGCTTGAGCATGGCGCCGAGAAATGCCGCGCACCACGGAGTGGTCTCCGTTGTGACGGACGGATTACCGGCGTCGCGAAAGTAGCGCAGGATTTGCGGAGCATCGTCCTTGCCCGGAATTTCGCGCACGCCGAATTCAGCCCACGCCGCCGCGAGCCATGCTGGCTGGTCCATGCTCGTTGTCGCTTTGTGTTGAGGGTTGGTCGTTGACCGATGCGTCGTGTGACTCTGGATGGCCGCCTCGGAGGGCGGCCATGACGTGAGGAGGTGACATTGCACAATGGCAGCGGAGCCCGCCGCCACCCATCACTCCATGGCCGGGCCTGACCCGGCCATCCAGAGCTACACGACGGGCTTCGCAGCTTTATCTCAAACGACGGCGGCGCGGGGAGCACCGCGGCCAAAGAGCGTGTTGGTCTGATAGACCTTCACCGAAACCGCCGATTGCACGCTGCCGAAGTCGACGATTTGCTCGGCACTCAAATAGACCGCAGCGGGCGTCGAGACGGAGATTGTCCGCTTGACGTTGGACCCATCGAGAATGTCGACCTCGTAGCTTTCCGCGTCTTCGCCGAGCGGCACCTCGGGCAATTCCCAGTTGTCGCCACCGAAGCGCGTGCGCCGGACCCACGACATCTTGAGATCGCCCGCGATGCGCACGCCTCTCACATGCACGGGTGACAGCGGCCGGCGGCCGAGGCCATGATACGCGAACGGCAGCGTTACATAGGACGCATCTCCGATATCGCGGTTGCCCGGACCGTAGCGCCAGTTGAACGGCAGCTTGAGTTCGCTGTCCTGCATCGGCACGCGCGTCACCGCCGCATCGAGTATGAGGAACGGCGCCCCTTCGGCGACCGGCTCGCGCATGGCGCTTTCGGTTCCGAACCGGCCGCGCAAAAGCCCTCTCAGTTCGTACGTCTGCGCATCGACCAGCGTCGCGCTCTGGAACTGGATAATCTCCCAATCACCATCCGCATTGCGAACGGCGGCGAGGTTGGAGCCGCCGAGCATCGAGACAAGATCGGCCGATGTCAGCATCCCGTATGTCAGCTTTACGCGCGGACGCGCCCGGTGATCGATCCGTCCTTCCGGCCCCGAAGGAAGCGGATCGAGCGTGACGCCGAGCGTCGCGGGCGCACTCGCGAGCGCCTTCAACTGATAGCCCGTCGTTTG
>Ga0182744_1000984_pt1 | contig 25810 bp, 17 predicted proteins | sample eDN3rd30CKraftMG_FD_128525 | JGI IMG/M metagenome (GOLD analysis project Ga0182744, IMG submission 128525) | Enriched Miracle-Growth compost microbial communities from Emeryville, California, USA - eDNA 3rd pass 30_C Kraft MG (version 2) (version 2) ... | reverse complement strand
TTTAAAACGCTGTAATACTTCCTTAAAAAAGCGGTATCCCTGGTAAATCGGTAATGCTCCCAGATATGGTCACAAAGCCATGCCCCTCCTGTAAGGGTTGAACCCCAGTCTGCCCCTTCTCCGGGCGAAGTAAAAAACCAGGGATTTGTGGCTACGTGTGCGACCCAGCCCTGCGCATGGTAATAGTTCCAGGCGGTTTTCTGCCCGCTTGGCACCAAATGACTGGTAAACCGGAATAAGGGATCTGCCAGCGCCGGTAGATTTGTCGTTTCTGCCAGCCAGTAATTCATTTGTAAATTTATGTTCAAATGGTAATCAGCATTCCAGGGCGCCTGATATTCAACAGCCCAAAGCCCCTGGAGGTTGGCAGGCAAAAGCCCAGGCCTGGAAGAGCTGATGAGCAGATACCGGCCAAAATTAAAATAGAGCACCGGTAAAGTGGGATCATTGCCGCCTTTATAAAAACGGAGCAACCTTCTTTCTGTCGTCATTTTTGCAAGGCTATCGGCTTCATTGCCCGCGGGAAGATAGAACCTGCATCGATCAAAATGCTTTTGAAAATCTTTTGTGCTGGCCGTTTTAGCTGCTTCAAAATCCGGATTGCGGGACTGGCTTTTGGGGGCGGAGGAATTAAGTGCCGCCATGGTCAGTCCTTCCAGGTTATTTTCGGGCCTGCAGGTTCCAGTGGCGGGATCATAATCAGTTCGGGTATCCACCCGGATAATACAGGTCCGGGCCCCTTTTACATGGAGACTGCTATCCGTTTGCCTGAGCGTACCGATGCCCCTTTCAAGCCGGACATCAGCAGTATTTACGAAACGCATGCCTGGCTTATTGCCATTCGGCAACCTGCCTTTCATTACAATCTGATTTTGGGACACATTTAAGGATTGAACATGTTCTTTTCTTTGGAGCTTAATGGTAAGGTCCAGCCCTTTTGGATTCGTCGTACGGAGCTTAATCCAGGTCAAATCATTGATCCTGTCAGTAAAAACGGTTTCCTCTACCAAAAATCCATTCTTTTGATAACTGACCGTAGCAGTGGCCTGACTGACATCAAGGCTTCTTTTATAATCTAAAATGTCTTTTGTTTTCGCATTGCCGTTAAAGGCAATCAACAGGTCACCGGCTGTCTGATACGAGCCATAAGGATCATTGGCGCCATTGCCAAAGCCCGTCCCTTTACCTGCGGCCGTAAAATGCTTTTGCAACAGTTCCTGCGCCTCTTTATTTTCTCCCTTTAATAAATAATCCTGAATGGGTTTAAGATACAGGTGGGCATCTTTGCGGTCCCCATCCTGAGGGCCGCCTGACCAGAGCGTAATTTCATTTAAAGCAATGCGTTCCGTATCGGTTCTGCCAAACACCAATGCCCCCAGACGGCCATTACCTAAGGGCAGTGCCTGCGTAAAGGCCGTTGCAGGCCGGTCAAATACAACATGGACAGCTGTTTCACTCTTTTTATTTGCATTTACCTCGTTTTTAAAGGCATTTAAGGAAGCGGCCCGTTTATTTTGTGCACAGAGTACATTTGACTGGAAAACAAAGGCCATTAACTGTATTGACCCAATTAAGCAAAGGCTTCTCCATTGCCTGGAAAAAAGTTGAATGAACATTAGATATTTTTTTTAGCTTTAAGCCGCGTATTAATGCGTAAATGTACAATTTGAGCCAGGATTATTTCACCAATATCCTGTCAATAACTAATACTATTTTAATTTTCAAATTATGTTACCTCGTAGAAGATTTTTGCAGTTAAGCACCCTGGGCCTAGGCGGAATCATTTCATCGGCTGGTTTTTCCAGAACCGCTTCCTTGAAAACAGTGAATAAACCCATAGTGATTTCAACATGGGATGCAGGCATTGCAGCCAATGTGGACGCCTGGAAAGTATTATCAAAAGGCGGCCGGGCACTGGACGCTGTTGAAAAGGGCGTCATGGTCACTGAATCCAGCATTAACTGCTGCGTGGGGCTTGGCGCGAACCCCGACAGGGATGGTATTGTAACCCTGGACGCCTCCATTATGGATGAACATGGCAATGCCGGTGCGGTTGCCGCCATTGAACGGATAAAGCATCCGATCAGTGTAGCCAGAAAGGTCATGGAGAACACGCCCCATGTATTGCTCGCTGGAACGGGTGCGCAGGAGTTCGCACTGTCTCAGGGCTTTACACTGGAACCTCAGGTTTTATCTCCTTCCGCCAAAAAAGCCTACAATGAATGGCTTAAAAAATCAGAATATAAACCCCAAATAAATATTGAACAGGCAGAAGGCGGTAATAAAAGTGCTTTCGCCCCCCTTAAACTGGATAATGGAGATTGGAACCATGATACAATCGGTATGCTGGCCCTGGACCAAATGGGCAATTTGAGCGGAAGCTGCACCACCAGCGGCATGGCCTTTAAAGTCAGGGGCAGGGTAGGGGACTCTCCCTTAATTGGCGCAGGTTTATACGTAGATAACGCTTATGGAGCAGCGGTCTCTACAGGATTAGGAGAAGAAGTGATCAAATCTGCCGGTACCCACCTGGTCGTGGAATTTATACGCCAGGGCTTAAGCCCGGATAAAGCCTGTAAATTGGCAGTCGAACGCATTGTAAGCAGGACCGGCCATACTAAGGCCAAAACTTTCCAGGTGGCCTTTATTGCACTTAACAAACAAGGAGAGGTCGGTGCCTATGCCATTCAAAAAGGATTTAGTTATGCAAGGCAGGACGCAAAAATAAATAATGAACTTATTGCTTCACAAAGTATGTTTTAATTGAAAGTAATTTAAAATTATATTCTGTTCGTTCACCTTTTCATAAGAAAGGTGAACGACAATTCATGGCATATACCTGTCAACGAAAACTTACCGGTGGCATCAAATAACCAAACATCCTGCATCAACAGATTAAAATTTTAACGCAAATCCTGCAACAGGTGGTAATTACCAATAGTCTGGGCACCGGAAAATCAGCGTCTGACATCGCGAGATGTAAAAACAGGCTTTAATTGACCTAAACGCAACCATTACATTCACGGCAATATTTCCATTAACCATTTGAGTAAATCTGATTTAAAAGCCGTTTTGATTCATTAGCAACCTCACTGCCAAAAGTCCTTCTTTTTATGTCCGGCCCCATGACTGCTTTTTTTATTTGGCCTTCAGATAAGTTTACAATTTTTAATAGACGCGATTTGGTCCTCCCATCATTGTACAATAAAATCGCAATTTAACTCGATTAAAAATTTATTTTTACCATATTAATTTTCTCTCTGCCACTTTTATCCTAATATGCAGAATAATTATAATAATCTATGGTAAAATCCGAAATATAGTTTAAATCTATATTGATCAGGCGAACTATAAGAAATAAACCTTGCTATTGCATTCAATCGAATTTCATTGCAGGACATTTCAATTATGCCAATTGCTTAGACGAACCTCCAAAATACCGTTCGGAGTCCCATTGGGCTTAAAACGCATCATTCATTCAAAGGCCCGAACCAACCCCTCCCTTGCCAAATTACCACTTTGCCTTTTCGTTTAAAACGACCAATGGCCGCTTAAATTGAAAACCTACCGTTTAGCCCAAAAGCCCTGTTTATAATGGTTTCAGAAGGCCGCTCTGACCTTTTTTTTAATGATTTAACCTTAAAAACCGTCAGCCATTAAAATGCAACCGCCCATAAAAGAAAATTACCACTGACCTAAAATCACTTTTTTTATCAATTCAAATATTGAAGCTTTGCGGAATAAATATTTTTAATAGCACGCAACCTATTTATAAAAACCATCGTCTTGACTATAGTCAGGCAATATAATAAATCGGAAAAATCATTATAATCAATTACAGGCAGTAGCATTATCATTTATAATTATCATGAAATATTTCATCCTAATTCTTGTCAGCACCTTTATCACATTAACCGGCTTCTGTCAATCCGTCTTAAAAGGCAAAGTGATCAATCAGGACCAACAACCGTTGGCCTATGCCGCCATTTCGATCAGTAAAAATGATTCAAGTGAACGATATGTCACTTCTAAAATAAGCGACAGTCTGGGATTATTTACCATTGAAATCGCGGAGCCAGGTAACTATCTGGTAAGGGCCACAGCCGTAGGATACAACGACAAGGTAATGGAAATATCAACAGCAAAGTCTGCGACGATCATACTGACAAGATCGGAACACCAACTTAGTGATGTCTCTGTTCGTGCGCAAAAACCGCTGATACAAAGAAAGGCGGACCGAATGGTCATGAACATAGAAAACAACCCGCTGGCAACCGGAAAATCTTCCATGGAAGCCATCGGACTCGCCCCCGGAGTATTGGTGCGTGACGGTCAGATCATGATAAACGGCATGACCGGAACAAGGGTTATGGTCAACGGTAAACTTCTTAAATTAAGCGGGGATGACCTGACCAATTACCTGACTTCCCTGCGTTCTGACGAAATTGAGTCCATTCAGATCATTGCCCATCCACCTGCTGAATATGACGCTGAAGGTTCTGGTGGCCTCATCAATATTATTTTGAAAAAGCAAACCGAGTTAGGGCTCTATGGCACCGTTTATGGAAATTACGCGCAAGGTAAATACCCGGAAACTTCCGAAGGAACCCAACTCAATTTTAAAAAAGGTAAGCTCGGCCTTTTCGCCAATTACAGTTATAATTGGGAGAAAGGATTTAATAAACTTAACCAATCCAGGACATTTCCGGAAGAAGGCATTTATACCGCACAAAACAGGGGTGTCACCAAGTCAAAAAATCAAAGAGTTCATACTGGTGCCACCTTTGACATCACCGATAAACAGTATATAGCCCTGGATTATACCGGTTCCTTTTCCAGGGACCAGGACGTTTTTAAAGCAACTACTTTTATCAATTATGCGGGTCAGCCGGAGAAGAACTCTATTTCCAGGGGATTATTTCCCAACACGTACAATAGTGATTATAATGACGTGGGCTTAAATTACCATATTACCACTGATACCCTGGGCTCCAGTTTTGATTTCCTGTCTAATTATACCCTTAATCACGGCAGTTCAACCAATGAAGCAAACAGTAGCTTCTATAATGCGGACAATCAGTTTGTCAGTGATACTTCATTCAAAAACCTGACTCCTTCAAAGGCGAAAATTTTCACGGCTGATGCTAAATACAAGAAAATCTTCAAAAACGGAAGCACTTTCGGATTTGGTTCTAAAATCAGCCGGACCACGATTCACAATGCCGCATTCTTCTCTTATATGTATCAGGATAATTGGGCTTCCAGCGATCAACAGAATTTTATTTATAATTATAAAGAAAATATAGTCGCCGGTTACCTGAACTATAGCGGCCATATCCTGGATATGGATGTTCAATTGGGATTAAGGGGCGAAAATACAGAGCTTACAGGAACGCTTTATGACAGCGCGGGCATACAGAAAAACCCTAAAAGTTATTTTTCCCTTTTCCCGAGTGCCTATTTGGTTAAAAAACTCAATAAAGAAGGAACCAATAGCCTGAGCGCATCCTACAACAGAAGACTTAACCGACCAGGGTTTTCCTCACTGAATCCGCACATCAATTATATAGATAATTACACATCCGGCAGGGGCAACCCTTATCTGACACCTGAATTTACCAATTCCTATGAACTCAGTTATACCCTTCAAAACAAGTATATTTTTACTGCGGCATATACGGATAGTAAAGACGTGATCAACAATGCTATTTTACCCGAAAAAAATGATCCGGAAAAGATGATGCAACAGCCCATTAATTCAGGATCAACCAAAATCTGGATGTTTACCGCGTTTGCCCCCTTTCAGCTGACCAAATGGTGGATGACGCAAAATACCTTGCAAATCAGTAATCAACATGCGATTGCTGAAACCTTTGACTTGCAGGAAAATATCGCCATGTTGCAGTCCTCGCAGATCTTTAAATTAGGCAAGGGTTATACTGTCAGCGCATCGGCCTATTACCTGAACAAAGTTATTTTTGCCAATGCTGTTCTGCATCATTTGTTTAATACGGATCTGGCCATTCAAAAAAAGTTCTTTAACAACAAATTGTCCGTAAAACTCGCAGGGAATGATATCTTTGGTACTTCGAAAGTAAAAGGTCGGTTCTACTATAATGATTTCCGATTGAATTTTAACCAATTACAACAAAAACAAAAATTAACGCTCGGCCTTACATACAATTTTAATCTCGGAAAAGCGTTTAAAGCCAAAGCAATCCAAAGCAGTAATGCAGAAGAAAAGAACAGGTTATGATAAACCAGGTTCAAAAAGCAGCAATATTTCCGTATCGAAATTTCATCACCTGAAAACCAGTGATCTTTAAAAATAAAGTAACAAGCAACTCTTTGTCTCATGTTCTTTTTTTTAAGGTATTATAATATACAATTTAAAAAGGAACCCCGCTGAATGTCTATTCAGCGGGAATTTTTTTTCTCCGCTGGTAGGCTCCGCAGGATTCCTTTACTTACAATCGATTCACTACTTTTTAAGCGGTGGACCTATTTATTCAACATTTCCATAGAACGCTGGCTATACCGATCGCCCAAAATAGGATAATTGTTGACCAAAGTGTCAATTTTTTGCAGGACTGAAGGGCTAAGTTCCAGATCTGTCGCAGCAGCATTCTGTTCCAGATATTTAATCTTTTTGGTTCCTGGAATCGGGATAATATCCTCACCCTGGCTCAACACCCACGCAATGGCCAGTTGCGCTGGCGTTACATTGAGAGAATGCGCAATCTCAGCGAACCCGGCGATGAGTTTTTGGTTATTTTCCCAGTTCTCTTTACTAAATCTGGGAAGGTTTTTTCGAAAATCGCCGTCTACTAAGGCATCGGGTTCAGCAATGGTCGCAGTGATCAGTCCTCGGGAAAGCGGGCTATAAGGGATCAGCGATATTTTTAACTCCCGGCAAGTATCCAAAATATCTCCCTCAATGTCTCTTGAAAGCAATGAATATTCACTTTGCAGAGCAGCAATCGGGTGAACGGCGGACGCCCTTCTTATGGATGCACTGGAAGCTTCCGACAGCCCCAGATAACGGACCTTTCCTTCACGGACCAGATCTGCCATCGCCCCTACAGTTTCTTCTATGGGGATATTCGGGTCAACGCGGTGTGCGTAATAAAGATCAATGGTCTCTATTTTTAGTCTTTTCAGTGAGTTTTCAACGGCCTGTCTGACATATGCCGGGGAGCCATCGATATAAGTATTGGGGTCGCTGCTGGGACCGCTGCCGCCGCCTTTATGCCGGAAACCGAATTTGGTCGCAATGAATATTTTATCTCTGTTGGGCACCAGAACATTGGAGATCAAAGATTCATTGGCACCGTTTGCGTACATATCGGCTGTATCCCAGAAATTAATGCCCAGATCAATAGAGCGTTCCAGCAAAAGTTTACTTTGTTGCTGATCTACGTGATCGCCATAGGCAAAATTTAGCCCCATACATCCCAGCCCGATGGCAGAGAGCTGTTCCTTTGTGTTAGAAAGTGTCCTGAATTTCATGCTTAGATTTTTATTTTGTCTTGTAAAAAATTAATCAGAACACAAAATTACCAGGCAGTCCGCGCGCGGCGTATCAACAATCACATCAATTCTTATAAAAATCAAATAATTTCCCGTCTGCCTTTATTTCTTTTTAAGTAAGGCCGGTGACTTTTTGCGGTTTTCCGGCCGCGAACCCCTTTAAAATCTGAAAAGAATAAAATGATCAGACACTCAAACAGAGACACGGAAGGAAGCCGGCGTTCTGCCCGTTAATTTACGGAAAAACTGATTAAAATGCGAAGGATATTCAAACCCGAGGACATATCCAATCTCACTAATATTCAGGTCTGTTTCCAGAAGCAATTGCTGGGCCTGCTGTATCAAACGAGCCGATAGCCATGCCGAAGTAGTTTTACCGGTCACCTCCTTCAGGGCTTTGTTCAAATGATTGACATGGATGGAAAGATGCTCAGCATAGTCGGCAGCTTTTCTAAGTTGCAGTCCTTCTCTTATATCCACTGGAAATTGCCTGTTCAGCATTTCCATAAAAAGTGCCGTGATCCTGGCAGCTGCATTGCCTGTTGGGCTGAACTCCCGCAGCTGCTCTACAGGCTTTCTTTTGCTGGCTTCATGGATCAAAATCTGTATATAACTAAAAATCAAAGCTTCTTTTTGACTATAATCTGAAATTGATTCACTGTCCATTTGCCGAAAGATCCAGCTGACATGTTCGGCCCCTTGCTCATCCAGCTGAAACACCGGGCGGTGTTGTTTTTGCGTAAACAGTGAGGGTACGACACCACCCGGGCTATTGCGTGTCAGGAATTCAGTCGTAAACACACAGTAATAGCCTAACTGCTCGACGGGGTCCGCTTCCCAGCAATAAGGTATCAGTGGATTTGAAAATAATAGGACGGGCGGCCTGACTTCAATAACGCTGTCTGCATAATGTAGCAGACCCTTATTTGCAATCAGTGTAATCTTAAAAAAATCCCTTCTCTTGTAGGGCGTCTTAAATTGGCACAATCTACGGTCAAAAACCTTAAAATTGCCCTTATGACGAGTGAAATCTCCGTCAACTCCCAATGGTAGTAGATTACGGTAGTGCTGACCGGCACATTCTAAGGGTTCTTCAAAGTTAATATTTACGGATGTTTCCCGGTTTTCCATTTTCAAATTTATACTATTTTAGCGGATTTCGGATCACTTTTACCTGCCCCTTCACAGTCACCACTATTGCCCGGCCATTATGAAAATCCATTGCGGTTTCAAAGTCAGGAGGTATTACCAAGCTGCCTTTTTTATCCATGTAACCCCAGCTCTGACCAATCCTGACGGCCATAAGCCCTTCATGAAACGCCAGGCCGCTGTCATATAAGCAGCCTACGGCAGTACAAAAGGGAATTTTAGCCACTTGCTGGCCATTGATTCCGATCAATATCATATATCCATCCTTACCGCCAGCCGCATGCCCCGGCACTTGCACAATACAGACGCCGTCGCAGAAATCGGTTGGCTCATTATCAAAGCGGGCCGGTATGACGATCTTTCCCTTGGCGTTCATAAAACCCCATTTGTTTTGAGCGTCCTGAAAGGGTAGTAGCCCTTGATGAAATCCACGACTGACATTGGGGCTCAGACTGGAATCGATAGGACAGATAACAAGGCCGGTGCGGTCAATCAATGCCCATTTATAAGAAGGCGGTCCGGACTCTAGATCTAAATAAAGACGATCCAGCTGAGATAATTTACCGCCTTTTACTTTATCTGCATCAGGCAGCCGGTAGGCCACGGTATCCTTTGCCACCAGCGCGACACCATCTGTAAAATCATTTACCTTTAAAAACCGGCAAGCAATGGCAAGCTTACCTGACAAGTCCATATATCCGTATTTACCGTCCCGCCGGCATTGCATCAGTCCTTCCTGGAAGTGCGGCGGCTCAATGTCCTGCCAGGAAGGTTTTTCTCCGTCACCCCAGACCGGCATTTCTGTTATCAGCAGGCTGTCCGGTATAATAACCTTACCCGTCGAATCAATTACCTGCCAACCATTCAGGTCATCATAAACCGCTGCACGTCCTTCATAAAAAGATTCTACCTCTTTATATTTGAAGGGAACAACGATTTTCCCTAACTTATTCATAAAACCATACAAAAGGGTATCACCAAAATATTTTCCGACCCAGGTGAACCCATTTTTAAAATCACCGGCCTCATCTAAATCCTCCTGCGGTGTTATGGCAAAATGGCCGATGGTATCCAGATAACCAAAGCTGCCCCCTTTCGTGCGAACCTTCGCCATACCGTCCTGATAGCTACTTATCTGAGTAACATTTTCAGGTAAAGGCAAAAACAGGTCTTTGGAAACCTTGACCTGGCCATGGCAGAGCAGCGTACAGCAAAGTAAAATCCCCGTTAATTGTTGCTTTAATAGATTATTTTTAAAATGCAGGATGGGGTTTTTCATATATTGAATTGAGTCAAAATCGTTCAAAAAATAAAACCAAAGATAATCAGCTTTTCTGTAATTTTTATAAAGCGTTAAACCTTAGTTACTTGGTTTTGGGATTAAGCTAAAACCTGGTGATTTAAAAGAACCGTCTGTTATAATAATATGGGCGGGGAAAACCATTAATAATATTTTTCTACAACACCCAGACCGAAAAGCGCAAAATCGTATTTGGCCGGATCACTGGGATCCAGCATTTTAAGTTTCTGTGTAAGTTCCACTGCGGCACGCCAGTCTGTTTGTTTTCTGTCCAGCAGGCCCAGTCTTCTGGCCACCCTGGCTACATGCAGATCAATGGGACAGATCAGCTCACTAACGGGGATTTGTTTCCAGATACCCAGATCCACCCCGTTTTTATCGTTTCTGACCATCCATCTAAGGAACATATTAAGCCTTTTGCAGGTCGCGTTTTTCTCAGGCGTCGCGATATGTTTGCGCGTGCGGTAGGGCAGGTGTTCCAATGAAAAGAAATAATGGTAAAAATGAATCAGGCTTGTTTGCATGGAAAAAGGCGCATTATGTGGCAATTCCATCAAAAAAGCCTCCTCAAGCGAATCAAACCGGGTATAATGTGCATGAAAAAAGGACACAAAATAGAGCAGGTCTGTTTCATTGAAAGTCCGGTGCTTAAAACCCAGGAGTCTTTTTAAATCCTTGTCCTGATGGTTCAAACAAAACTGATAGGGGGCATTATCCATCCTTTGCATCAATTCTGTCGTTTTTCTAATAATTATTTTGCGGTTCCCCCAGGCAAAAATGGCCGCAAAAAATCCCGCTATTTCCTGGTCCTGCTTTAGGGTAAATCTATGTGGTATGCAGATCGGGTCTTCCTCTATAAAGGACGGCCGGTTAAATTCAATGACTTTACTATCTAAAAAGCGTTTTAAATCCATTTGGCGAAGTACGGGAATTTCCAGGTTATTTACCGTACATGACGGCCTTTTTCCGTTTATCTAAAAATAGTCTAAAGACACCTTATTCCATATTATATTTGTCCATCTTTGTGGTTACTTGTTTTTAACATTAAGCAAATTCCACGAAAAAGGCCTAAACGTTATGCAATACATGAATAAATTAAAGCTAATAGCGGCATTTTTAGCAATACCCATGTTAACTTTTGCGCAGCAAAAGGATACCTGGGATCTGCAAAGGTGTGTCACCTATGCCCTGGATAATAATATCTCCGTCAAACAATCTGATGTGCAGGCAAGACTGGACGCCCTTAATCTCAAACAGGCAAAAAGCACCCAGATCCCCACCCTGAACTTCAATACCCAGGGCGGTTATAATTTTGGCCGTTCCGTAGACCCGACCACGAACCAATTTACGACCAATAGGGTATTGTTTCAAAGCTATAGCTTACAGACCGGCGTCACTTTATTTAACTTTTTCCGCCTCAAAAATGATATCAAATCAAAAAAAATCCAAAGTGAATCTGCTGAAGCGGATGTCAACCGCGCCAAAAGTGATGTCACACTCAATGTAGCGGCAGCTTATCTTCAATTTTTGCTGGCGAAGGAACAGGTCAACATAGCTGAAGGACAAATTAAACTTACTACCAACCAATTAGATCTGACCAGAAAGCAAGTGGCTGCCGGCGCGCTTCCTGAATTAAATGCGGCCCAACTGGCTTCCCAACTGGCAACAGACAGTAGCACCTATATCACCAATCTGACGACCATGGAGCAAAACAAGCTTCAGTTAATGGCCCTATTGAATCTCAGCGCCGATATGCCTTTTGAGGTTTCCTTACCGGATGTTGATAAAATCCCCCTGGAGCCCATCAGTGAGTTGCAACCCGGATTGCTCTATCAACATGCCCTCACAACACAGTATCAGCAAAAAGTGGATTCTTTGAGGATTCTCTCTGCAAAATACGCCGCCAAATCCGCCAAAGCTTCGATGTATCCTACGCTATCGGCATTTGGATCTGTTGGTAGTAATTATGCCAGTTCTTATATGACCCAGACCGGTTCTTTTCCTTATACGGATACGCTGGGCAGTGTAAATATTAACGGACAGAATTACTATACCACCGCTCAGGGCCAGTTCCCGGTATACAGTAAGGCCGGTTATGGTAAACAGATTTTTGACATCAACCTTTCCCAGGCCATTGGCGTCTCCTTAAACATTCCTATTTTCAATAACCGGCAATCAAGGACCGCCTGGGAGCAGGCCAAACTGAATGTTCAAAACCTGGAGTTGCAAAGCGATCTTAATAAACAAACCTTACAGCAGGATATCTATACAGCTTATAATAATGCTAAATCAGGCATTGAAAAATACAATGCTGATTCAAAAGGCGCCTCCTATGCCGCCTATGCCTACCACCTGGCCGAACTCAGGTATGAAAACGGAATGCTTTCGGCTTCAGATTACCTGACCGCACAAAACAACCTATATACGGCCAAGATTAATCAGTCGGCCGCCAGGTTTGAGTATATTTTCCGCCTAAAGGTGCTCGAATTTTATAAATATAACCATATAAATTTATAAAGCATTAAAAGGAAAAGCATGGGCTGCATTTTAAATGATGAAGCAGCTGGTTTTTAACACTAAGCATTTTATGAGCCCTAATCTTCAATACTATATATTATAATTATGAGTAAGAAATTTAAATGGATTATCGTCATCCTGGTTTTGGTCATTGCCCTTTTAATTGTACTTAGTAAAATGGGGGTATTTGGTAAAGATGAGGGTATAAAAGTCTCCGCCGAAAAAGCTGCCAACAGAACAATTACCGAATTGGTAACCGCCTCTGGCCAGATTTATCCGGTGACCGAAGTAAAGGTTTCCTCTGATATCTCGGGAGAGATCGTGGACCTGCCCGTGCAGGAAGGAGATACCGTGAGAAAGGGGCAGGTGCTGGCAAAGATCTATGCCGATATTTATGCCAGCCAGCGCGACCAGGCTGCAGCGGTAGTAGCGCAATCAAAAGCACAGGTTCAAAATGCGATCGATCAGCTTTCCGGTTTAAAGGCCACGCTGAACCAGACGGAAGAAGCTTATAACCGCCAGAAAATCCTGCTGGACCAGAAAGTCATTTCTCAATCTGAATTTGAGCAGGCACAGCAGGCTTATTTATCTGCCAAATCCAATTATAAAGCGGCACAAGCGACCATTAATGCCAATAAATTCAACGTGCAGAGTTCCGAGGCCAGCCTGCTGAGAGCCCAAACGGATGTAGAAAGAGCGACCATCGTCTCGCCCATGGATGGCATCATCAGCCTGATGGATGTCAAAAAGGGTGAACGAGTGGTAGGGACGGCTCAGATGACTGGTACAGAAATGATGCGTATTGCAGATCTTGGCAAGATTGAAGTGCGGGTCAATGTCGGAGAAAATGATATCCATAAAGTACGAATAGGAGATAAGGCAAATATCCAGGTGGATGCCTACAACCAGCGTAATTTCAGAGGAGTGGTGACGCAAATCGCCAATCCGCAGCCCAATGATGCCAGCTCAGCCGCTGCCACGGCTTCCACCACAGCCACCAATTATCTGGTACATATCCTGTTGGACCCGGAAAGCTACCGCGATCTTATAGGCAAAGGCAAACCTTTTCCTTTCAGGCCAAGTATGTCCGCCAGCGCCGATATTGAAACCAATACTGAAGAAGGTGTCCTGGCTGTCCCTATTAATGCAGTAACCACAAGGGATGCCAAAGACCTGAAAAATGCAGATACCAGTAAATCAAAAACAACTGGCGCTGTTAAAGCCACTCATACGGATAGCGTCGGAAATGCAGGTCAGCAAACATCCCCCACCATAAACGACGGTACGGTGGAAGTCGTATTTGTCATTGGCAGCGACGGAAAAGTTAAACCTGTGGTCGTTACAACGGGCATCCAGGATATCAATTACATTCAGATTACCAGTGGCCTGAAAGTGGGCGATCAGGTGGTCACCGGTTCATATGATACCGTCAGTAAGCTGCTGAAAGCCGGTGATAAAGTTAAGGTGGTCGATAAATCCCAGCTCATCGACGTCACTTCCAAATAGCAGGAAAATTAAATATACTTTAAGAAAATAGTCTGCCGGCCATCTTTATTAAATAAAGGTGGCCGGCGTCGTTGATATACATTCCGGTATCCTACTCATTGACAATTACTTTCGTCCGGCAATATGTCTTTTCTTATCCGGCATAGCTTTTACATTTTATTCCTGCGTAATAAAATAAGGTAATTACCCAAATTTACCCGTTGCATAAAAAAAATAACAGGTTTTTAAAGCCGTGGTTGCCAAAATTTTGCGACATTGAGACTCGTAAACACAGGTGCAGAAGATGACCTGAAGCAAATGCAAAAGTGTCGGGAATCAGCCTTCGGGGATTTACCTGAAACCCTTCCTTTACTTTTGATTTTCCAGGCTCCTAAGATTAGGCTGAAGTGCCTGTTAAACGTGGATAAAACACTTTGATTTCAATTGGCGCTTAAAAAAAATTAAAACCTCATGAAACTAAAAAACCAAATAGCGATTGTTACAGGATCTTCCAGCGGCATCGGCAAAAGTGTCGCAGAATGTATGGCAGCGGAAGGGGCAAAGGTAGTCATCAACTATCCTTTTGAAAAAGACATAGAAAGTGCACAAAAAGTCCTGGATGGCATCCAGGCAAAAGGAGGGGAAGGCATGCTCTGCCAATGCGATGTCAGTCAGGAAGACCAGGTCATCGCCATGTTTGAAAACACCATTAAGGCTTATGGCACTGTCGATATCCTGGTAAATAATGCAGGTATTCAGGTGGACAGTCCCTTTGAGACGATGACACTTAAGCAATGGAATGCAGTGATCGGCGTAAACCTTACAGGCCAGTTTTTATGTGCCAGGGAAGCCATTAAAGAATTTCTAAGAAGAGGAGTGGTAGCGGAAAAATCATGTGCCGCCGGCAAAATCATTCATATGAGCAGTGTGCACCAGGTTATTCCCTGGGCCGGCCATGCCAATTATGCGACCAGCAAAGGCGGCATAGACTTACTGATGCAGACCATTGCCCAGGAATTTGCCAGCCGCAAAATCCGGATTAACAGTATTTGCCCGGGCGCCATCCAAACCCCGATTAATAAAGACGCCTGGAGCACCAAGGAAGCTTTGGACAGCCTGCTGACACTTATTCCTTATAACAGGATCGGGCAACCGGAAGATATCGGCAAGGCAGCGGTATGGCTAGCCAGTGATGATAGTGATTATGTAACAGGCACATCGCTTTTTGTAGATGGCGGTATGACCCTGTTTCCTGGTTTCAGGACCAATGGGTAATCGTCAACAGGAGCGGTTTCATGGCTACATCCTCGTATGTCCTGTCAAGGCCGTGCCTAGGGGTACCCGGCAAGTTGAGATTCCACATTTAATTTTACCGATTGGACAATTGTTCAATAGAAGGCGGGGAACATGGAGAAATGAATCTGGCACACCTATGTTCCCTTCGCATATTACATTAAAACGCGAGCGCAATTAATACACAAATGGCAGAAAAGCAAACCATCCAGCGTAGCAATAGTCAGCAAACCCCCCAAGGGTCCAATAAAAAAAATATAAAAAAAGATCAGCCAGTGGCAAAACAGGAGGTCCCCAGTAAAAAAGGCGCCCATGATGAAAATAATCAGGAGGCAACGAACAAAACCTTAAATAATACGGCTGAAGGCAAAAGATTACAAGAGGCAAACTGGAAAAAATGGGGACCTTATGTCAGTGACAGGCACTGGGGGACAGTCAGGGAGGATTACAGTGCAGGTGGAGATGCATGGCGCAGCACTACCCACGAGATGGCCAGGTCCAAGGCCTGGCGATGGGGTGAAGAGGCCATTGGCGGCATTTGTGATCATATGCAATATCTGTGCTTTGGCTGGGCACTATGGAATGGCAAAGATCCCATTTTAAAGGAAAGATATTTTGGTCTCAGCAATTATGAAGGCAACCACGGAGAAGATGTAAAAGAATTATATTACTATCTGGACAATACGCCTACGCATGCATATATGAAAATGCTCTATAAATATCCTTTTGCCGCATTTCCATATGAACAACTGCTGGAGGAAAACGCAAAAAGAACGCACCATGACCCAGAGTTTGAACTGATGGACACCGGCGTAATGGATAACGGTCAATATTTTGATATCCAGATCGAATATGCTAAAAATACACAAGAAGATATCCTGATACAACTTACGGTAACCAACCGTTCACAGGACACAACGGCCGAATTACATATACTGCCAACATTGTGGTTCAGAAATTATTGGAGCTGGGAAGCGCAGCCGGCTAAACCTTCCATGCAGGCGGATGGCACCCATCAGTTAAAGCTACATCAGGAAGCGCTTGGCGAATACCACTTTTATACGCAGCAAACAGGAGCGTTGTTATTTTGTGACAATGAAACAAATAATAAGAAGCTATACGGCAGTGAAAATAAAAGCAATTTTGTAAAAGATGGGATCAATGATTACGTTGTCAGCGGAAACACCGCGGCGGTTAATAACCAGACAGGAACCAAGGCAGCAATCCATATCAAACAAACTTTGAAACCAGGCAGCGCTGAAGTCCTTCGTTTCCGGCTTTCAAAAACACCGCAATCCAACCCTTTCAAAGACTTTGATACCATTTATCAAAACAGGGTCCAGGATGCAAATGAATTTTACGCAGCGCTTCAACAAATCATTACAGATGCCGAGGAGAAAAAGATTCAGCGGCAAGCTTTAGCAGGCATGCTATGGTCCAAACAATTTTACCATTATAATGTAACAAAATGGTTGCAGGGAGATCCGGGCATGCCGCCGCCACCCGCATCAAGAAAGGAGGGGAGGAACAGCGGTTGGCATAATATTGACAACCTCAATATCATTTCCATGCCGGATAAATGGGAATATCCCTGGTACGCCACCTGGGATCTAGCCTTTCATGCGGTGAATTTCGCCATGATAGATTCTCATTTTGCAAAAAACCAGTTGAAAATCATCACGCACGAATGGTATATGCATGCCAATGGACAACTACCAGCCTATGAGTGGGATTTTGGCAATGTTAACCCTCCCGTCCATGCCTGGGCAACCTGGCGTGTCTATAAAATAGATGAAAAAAATAATGGCCGGCCGGATACAGATTTTCTTAAACTGGTATACCATAAATTATTGCTGAATTTTACCTGGTGGGTGAACCGTAAAGACGAGGAGAAAAATAATATTTTTGAAGGTGGCTTCCTGGGTCTGGATAATATCGGTGTCTTTGACAGAAATGATGCCGTAGCCCATGGTGTCCAGCTGGAACAATCTGATGCCACCGCATGGATGGCCATGTTTGCACTCAATATGATGCGCATTGCATTGGAACTCTGTAAAACTGATATTGTTTACCAGGATATGGCCTCTAAATTTTTCGAACATTTCCTCTCCATTGCTTACGCCATGGAAAATGTGAAAGGGGATGGTAACGGCCTTTGGGATGAACAAGATGAATTTTATTATGATCAGATACATACTAAATATGGCGAGAACATTCGATTGAGACTTAGAAGCATTGTCGGCATTATACCGCTTTTTGCCGTTGAAGTCATTGATGAAGCCAGTCTACAACAAGCACCGCTTTTTATTAAGCGAATGAACTGGATTTATGACAATAGACCTGAATTGGCCAACCTGGTTTCCAGATGGAAGGAACAAAATAACACCTTGCATCTGCTATCCCTGTTAAGGGGACACCGGATGAAAAAGATCCTGGAAAGAATGCTTGATGAAAAGGAATTTTTAAGCGACTATGGTGTACGTTCGGTCTCCAAATATCATAAAGACCACCCATACACCTTAAAGATCGGCAATTTAATCTATAACGTGGCGTATACCCCCGGCGAATCTGACTCTAATATGTTTGGCGGCAATAGTAACTGGCGCGGCCCGATCTGGATGCCTATTAATTTTCTGATTATTGAAAGCCTGCAACGGTTCCATTTTTATTACGGAGATGACTTTAAAGTGGAGTGTCCGACTGGTAGCGGCAATTACCTGACAATTCTCGAAATAGCGGAATTTTTAGTCGGTCGTAATCTTCAGCTTTTTGCAGCCGATAAGACGGGTAGGAGGGCCTTTCTAAACGGTGATGAAAAACAGCAAAATGACCCTGAATTTAATCAATACATTTTATTTCATGAATATTTTCATGGTGATACCGGCCAGGGGCTTGGCGCCTCACATCAGACAGGCTGGACGGGTATAATCGCCAAAATGATCCAATCCAAATATAATCAGAAAAAGAGCAAATAAATTTAAAAGCAATAGGATTAAAATAAATATTTCAGGGTCCTCACATGGGGTTCCTTATATTCCCTTCTTAACTTAATACTTTTCGATTACAATTGTCAGGCTTAATATAAAAAGCAACAAATGGTGGGACGAGCCTTTGACTCCATTAAAATTTCTTTGTAAGATCTCCCATTCTTGCCTACCTTTGCCACCAGAATTTCCTCGGGGTGCTTTTTCCATAACCGGAAGGCTGAGATTAAACCCGTATAACCTGAACAGGATAATGCCTGCGAAGGGAAGGCTGAAAACCGCCCACCTGCAAATTCGACATATGTCTTTTGCAGCCGCTGTTCATCTAAATTCCTCCCTCTTCCTAAGGCAAATCCGTTCACATGTAAACAATTATGAAAAGAACAATTGTTCTCCTATGTGCGGTATTAGGTATGTTAGTGAGTTTTGTTTGGGGACTGAAGGCCCAAAATATCGTTTTAAAGGGTACCGTTTTGAATAGCGAACGCCTTGCGATAGAAGGTGCCACCATTCAGTACTTGGATATTAACAGGGCTGATTCAGGAAGTGTTATAGCTGACGATTCAGGCCAATTTACATTAAAATTACAAAAACAAACCAGTTACGCAATTACGCTTTCATCCGTGGGTTATGAACCTTTACTTAGAGAAATACGCACCACTGGACACAATCTTGAAAGGACATTTTACCTCAACTCCATTACCAGCACACTGGACCCGTTGGAAGTAAGGGCCACCAGGGCTGCGGACAATGCCCCCTTTGCTAAAACCAATATCAGTGCAGCCCAGATCAAGGACAAAAACCTGGGCAGAGACTTACCTTACCTACTGAACCAGACGCCTGGTGTCGTGGTTAATTCTGACGGTGGCAATGGAATTGGTTATACAGGCATCCGTATCAGAGGCTCAGATGCCACCAGAACCAATGTCACACTTAATGGTATCCCCTATAACGATGCGGAAAGTTCAGGATCCTATTTTGTAGATATGCCCGATATTGCTTCCTCCGTGAATTCCATACAGGTTCAAAGAGGCGTAGGTACTTCTTCCAACGGAGCAGGCGCCTTTGGCGCTACCATCAATATAAGTACGAATGAGGTGCATGAACTGCCCTATGTTACTTTCAGTAATAGCTACGGATCCTACAATAGCTGGAAAAACACCATTGCTGCAGGAAGCGGCCTGATTGATGGTAAATTTACCGCAGATGTCCGGCTGAGCCATATAAGCAGTGACGGATACATTGACCGAGCCTCCAGCAAGCTGGAATCCCTGTTATTTTCTACAGCTTATATCGGCAAAGCTACAACCGTCAGGTTTAACTTTATTACGGGTAAAGAAAAAACTTATCAGGCCTGGAACGGCGTTCCCGGGGACTCTATTAAACTAAATCCAACCTACAACGAGCTCGGATATATTAAAGCTTCAAAATCTTATTACCCCAATCAGACGGATAATTATACTCAGAGTCATTACCAACTCTTTATCAACCATACATTTAATAAAGCCTGGTCATTCGCTGTCGCGTCTTTTTTAACCAGAGGAATTGGTTACTACGAGGAATATAAAAATAATGACGACTATGCTGCCTACGGAATTACAAGGTCGGCGACCGACACTGCTTCCACGGATCTGATCCGCAGAAAATACCTGGATAACTACTTCTATGGCCAGACCGTTTCTTTAGAGTGGAAGCAGACCAAGGATCTACTCACGCTTGGAGGTGCCTGGACAAATTATGATGGCGGTCACTACGGACAAGTAATCTGGACGGCTAATGGCGGTACAACACCGGATTACGAATACTATAATACACCAGCCTATAAATATGATAAAAACATATATTTAAAATGGATGCATGATTTTGGACAGTACTGGCATTTATTTGCGGATATGCAATACCGGCATGTCTGGCACAAAATGAAAGGATTCAGCGGTCATCCAGAATTAACGGTAAAAAGGAAATTTGACTTTTACAATCCAAAGCTGGGTATTTCCTTTGTCAAAAATGGCACTCGAGCCTATTTAAGCTATGCCATGGCCAATAAAGAGCCTAATAGAGACGATTTTGAGGCGGGTCTTACACACCAGCCCAAAAGGGAACAATTACATGATATTGAACTGGGGCTGGAGAAAAAAGAAGAAAAATATTTTTATGGCATTGGTCTTTATTATATGCGTTATAAAGACCAATTGGTATTGACCGGGAAACTGAATGATGTAGGTGAAGCGACCAGGATCAATGTGCCTAACAGTTACAGAGCAGGTATTGAACTCCAGGGCGGCTACAAATTGGCAAAATGGGTCGACCTTGCAGCTAACCTGGCACTTAGCCGCAACAAAATCGAAAAATACACCGCATATTATACCAATTATGACGCTGATTGGAACGAACTGGATCCAAAAGCAGAAACTGAAAAAAATACGGATATCGCCTTTTCACCTAATATTGTAGGCGGTTATAGTTTGAATTTTCACCCAATTGAACCGCTGACTTTTACTTTAGAAGGTAAATATGTCGGCAAACAATACCTGGATAATACCCAAAATAAGGACCGTAGCCTTAACGGATATTATAATCAGGACATCAGGGTGGTATACTCCTTAGCCTTAGCCGGCAATTCTTTCAAAAAAGTTCAATTAATCGGGCAGGTCTATAACCTTTTCAGTACAAAATATTATACCAATGGAGCCACTTACCCGGAATATGAAGGTGGCAAGATCAATAATTGGCTCTATTATTTTCCGGCGGCCCCTATCCATTTTATGGCGGGTGTGCAGATTGAACTGTAAGCAATAAGAACAATAGTAACATTTAATATAAAGTTTAGCCGTTTAGCCTTAATATAAAAACTGCCCAATGTGAGAATAGTCGCCCATTACTAAGTTTTGGTGGCTGTTACCATTTTGAACTTTTATTCAATGCCATAAAATAAGTTTTAAAAAAAAATCGGCTAAAGTCAAAATGGTTTGATTGGATAAGCCTTGAAATTTCCTAAAAGAAAACGACCTTTGGACTTATGATTAAGGACAAGGAACTACATTTTAAGGTGTATGATGCAATACTTGCGGATTTTACTGAATCTATCCGTCCGAAAGACGAAAAAATGCGTGCAAAGATAGATATGTGCTACCGTTGGAATGGCAGTCAGGCAATACTTTTTGAGATTAGGCCAGATTTTCGGGATCCGAAACATATGCTGGAACTTCCTTTCGCAAAAATCCGCTATATAAAATCTAAAAACATCTGCAAATTATACTGGATGCGCGCTTCCGGCAATTGGGAACTCTATGAGCCGTATCCGGAGGCCAGCGAACTATTTCCATTACTTGAGGTAATTAAAAAGGACAACTATGGCTGCTTTTTTGGGTAAGCGTTCTAGATAGTCCGGAGAGAAGGCTTCTTCCAGGCTTTATGTTCATTTAGCACAGATTGTTTAGGATTTATACAGTTGTTTATTCAAAAATAAATAGCGCAAATCGATATGCTTATCTTTACTGCAACTTTTGAGCATTTCAAGGTAAACACTTCTGGCACTGGCCATCCGTCAAATTTGATCCCAAACAGTATCACCGAACTTGAAAACAAATAGGTCTACCCATGAAATTTTTTTCCAACCGTCCCCTTACTTTAGCTTTAGGCATCTTGGTTGTATATTGCCTGCTGAGCCTTTCCGCAAAATCACAGGTAGCTGAGAAGAAGGTAAAATTCACCAAAGACATTGTATACAAAACCATCAACGGGTGGCAGGGAAGGCTGGATCTCTATCAGCCTCCAAAGAAAGCTAAAAATGCGCTGGTCATTTACATTCATGGCGGCGGATGGATCCATGGAAAAAAAGAAGAAGAGTACGACAAAATCAAAGTCTTTATCAACAGTGGTTTTACGGTGGCCAATATTGAATACCGGCTAGCCGGACAGGCACCGGCACCAGCAGCAGTGGAAGATGTGCACTGCGCATTGGTTTATCTGCTAAATCATGCCAAAAAGTATCATATCGACACGAAAAAGGTCATCATAATGGGCGCGTCGGCCGGTGCCCACCTCGCATTACTGCTTGGACTGCAGGGCGCGGATGAAACCTGTCCATATAACGGAGGATGCAACTTTCCGGGATTTAAGCCTGCCGGTATCATCAGTAAATACGGTCCCACAGACTTAGTTACCTGGAAGGCGGCCACCGCAAGTGAAAGCCCTTTTTCCCAGTGGTTGGGGGAAAAAGCACAGGATACTGGTTTTGTCAAAGCCATGTCGCCCATCAACTACATAAATCCAGAGATCAAACAGATACCAATACTGCTTGTACACGGCAAAAAAGACCATACTGTTCCTTTCCAGCAGGCCGTCATGTTTTACCAAAGATTAAAGGCAAATGGTAATCCCGCTGAGTTCCATGTTGTTGAAAATGGAGGTCATGGCAGGTTTTCGACTTCTGACAATAAACTTATGGACACGGCCATGATTCAATTTGTGAAAAAATGTGTTGCAAAGCAATTTTAAGAACCTTTATAATTCTCCGTCCTGATTGAATCCAGTTTAAAATAGTTAATTGTAGCTGATGGACTAAATTAGCGCGTAAAATCTAAACCCATATACCAATAAATATTTGATACAATGACCATAAATCACTTGAACATCGTGGTTAATGACCTTAAAAAGACGGTAAAGTTCTTTGAATCTTTTTTTGAATTTACCTGCAAAGAAACCAAAGGAGATAATATCCTTGCTGTTTTGGAGAACAAAGAAAATTTTACGCTGGTTATCATGAGTAGCAAAACCGAGAGAATAACCTATCCAAAGGATTTTCATTTTGGATTTATCCTGAAAAGTAAAAACGCTGTAGACGCACTGCATCAAAAATTACAGATAGCAGATTTCCAGGTAGGGAACAGTCCCCGCATGATCAGAAACAGTTATACCTTTTACCTGCAATTTGACAATCTACTTATAGAAGTCGGTCATTACTTGCCTACTGGAAATTAATGTTTTTGGCTGCGCCATTGCCAAAGGATAAAAGGGAGTAATATTAAACCAATGGCAATCCCAAACAATCCGCCTTTAATCGGATCTGCCAGGGTAGAAAGTGATGATAACAATAAAGTACCGGCCAATAAAAACAGACCAATCGGCATTAAAATAAAGCTACGACCAAACTTATTTTTCATGTATTTCTTATTAAAATCATCCTAAATAAAATGCTACGCAGACAATTTATATCTGTAAGCATTTAATCCATGGCGAATATATGGTTAAATCTTGTTAATTGACCCCAAAAGGCGAATACAGTTTTAACTGAGGCCGGTTCAACCATAACCTGCCTCAAATTCCTTAACTTAGCGCCATGGAAAAAAAACTATTTTTACTGGATGCAATGGCCTTGATTTACAGGGCTTATTATGCACTTATCCGTAATCCCCGCCTAACCTCTCAGGGAAAAAACACCAATGCTCAGTTTGGTTTTACCAATACCTTACTGGAACTATTGAGTAAATATAAACCTTCTCATATGGCGGTTTGTTTTGATACACATGCGCCCACCGAACGACATACGGATTTTGAAGACTATAAGGCCAACCGGCAGAAAGCCCCAGAAGATTTATTGGAATCCATCCCAGATATAAAAAAAATTATTAAAGCTTTTAATATTCCATGTATTGAGTATGACGGCTATGAGGCTGATGACATTATCGGCACGCTTGCCTGGCAGGCAGCTGACGCCGGTTACAAAGTCTTTATGGTCACCCCCGATAAAGACTATGGGCAGTTATTGACAAAAGAGGGGGTCTTTATCTATAAGCCTGCATACATGGGCAAAAAAGAAGAAATACTAACCGCTGAAAAAATCTGTGAAAAATGGGACATTGAAAGGGTAGAGCAGGTTATTGATGTTTTAGGACTGATGGGGGACGCCGTTGATAATATCCCTGGCATTCCGGGCGTAGGTGAGAAGACTGCCGCCAAACTGCTCAAACAATATGGCAACCTGGAGAGTATTCTGGAACATGCCCATGAAATCAAGGGCGCTTTAGGTAAAAAAGTACAGGATGGCAAGGAAAGCGCCATTTTATCTAAAAAGCTGGCGACTATTATAACCGATGTGCCGGTTAGTTTCCATGAGGAAGATTTCTGTGTAAAAGCTTTTAACCAGGAAGCGCTGGCCGAAATATTTTCCGAACTTGAATTCAGGAGCCTGGGTAAAAGAATTCTTGGCGAAAGCTTTAAAGTCGATATCCACGTCAGTGTTCAAAGGGATTTATTTGGCAATGTTGTTGAATCCTCAGCCTCTGTCTTTGAATCTGCCAAAAGCGGCACAGATGCATTTTTGCCTACCGAACAGGCCGTCATTCCCATGGAAGGCAAGACAATAGAAAATACACCGCATACCTATCATCTGGTACAGGGCGATGCGGCAATTAATGGTTTGATCGAAACCCTCAAAAAACACAAAGAAATCTGTTTTGATACGGAAACCACCGGCACGGATGCCAATAATGTAGAACTGGTCGGTATGAGCTTTGCCGTAAAAGCTGGGGAAGGATATTATGTCCCCATTGATGCGGATCAGACTGAGGCCAACCGTCAGGTGGGACTTTTCAGCACTCTGTTTGCAGAACCTTCCATTACCTGGATCGGTCAGAACCTTAAATATGATCTTTTGGTGATGAAATGGTATGGTCAGGACTTGCTGGGCGAGATCTTCGATACCATGGTTGCCAATTATGTCATTGAACCTGACGGCAGAAGAAGCATGGATCTGCTCAGTGAAAAATACCTGGGCTATACACCGGTATCGATCACCGAGCTGATTGGCAAAAAAGGGAAGAACCAGGCGAATATGCGGGACGTTCCTGCGCATAAAGCGGCTGATTATGCGGCCGAAGATGCTGATATTACCTTACAGTTAAAGCAGGTCTTTGAGCCGCTGCTCAAGGAAAAATCTGTAGAAAAAGTTTATTACCAGGCAGATCTTCCGCTGGTGAAGGTGCTTGCGGATATGGAATTTGAGGGTATAAAAGTAGATGAGGAGTTTTTAAAGAACTATTCGGCCATCCTGGAAAAGGAAGCCGCCGTTTTTGAAAAGCAGGTATATGAAGCTGCAGGCGTGCATTTTAACCTGGCTAGTCCCAAACAACTCGGTGAAGTCTTATTTGAGAAGCTTAAATTAGACCCTAAGGCCAAAAAGACCAAGACTGGCCAATATGCCACGGGCGAAGACGTGCTTTCCAAACTGGCAGTACAGCATAAGATCGCGGATGACATTTTAAGTTTCCGGGAATTAACCAAGTTGAGAAATACTTACGTAGATGCCATTCCCCAGTTGATAAACGCCAAAACCGGCCGGGTGCATACCTCTTATAACCAGACCGTAGTGGTAACCGGGCGGCTCAGCAGCAATAATCCCAATTTGCAGAATATCCCTGTCAGGACCAACAGAGGTAAGGAAATCCGAAAAGCCTTTATTCCCAGGGATAATGACCACGTTTTACTCAGCGCCGACTATTCCCAGATTGAGCTCAGGGTGGTTGCTGCCATCAGCGGGGACAAAAACATG
>Ga0182744_1000980_pt1 | contig 25879 bp, 21 predicted proteins | sample eDN3rd30CKraftMG_FD_128525 | JGI IMG/M metagenome (GOLD analysis project Ga0182744, IMG submission 128525) | Enriched Miracle-Growth compost microbial communities from Emeryville, California, USA - eDNA 3rd pass 30_C Kraft MG (version 2) (version 2) ... | reverse complement strand
ATCGTCTCCTATCTGGCCAATGGCGGCATTCCCATTGGAACGTTAACGACCGACCCAACGGACGGGACGTTATTGTGTGCCGACGTTGCACATGTCTGGGTGCGCGTGACCATCGGTGGCATCAACTACGTTTTTGATCCGAGTTTCAAACAGTCCACGTTGAAGACCGGCATTGCCAATCTGGGCGCTGCCCTTGGCTACGATAAAACCAGTTTCCTTGCGACTGCTGGTGGTACGACCGATGCCGTTTCGATCTCGAATATCAATCGCACGGCGATCCGAGCCAATCTGACATCGTATGCCAACAATCTCATCGACTATATCAAGAAGAATAATCCGGCCTGGACGCTTGATGATATCATCGGTGGCAAATCGATCATCCCGTTAACCGGATCGCCGATCCGCCAAACCATTTTGCCGTATCTCTCGTCCACCCAGCCGGCTGGAATCCAGACGTGGGCGACCATTCCAAACATATACCGTACATGTCTGGCAATAGCGATGCCTAGTATCGGTGCCGGCACATGCGCGGCCCCGACAACGGGAATGATAACCCTGTTCTCCGACGAGACTTATACCAAACGGATTACGGTATTCTCGACGCCGAGTACAAGCCCGGCAGGGCAATACATTCCGACGTTGCTCGTAGATGGCGCGCCACCGCCCAACGGAACCAACACCGGCCCAGCAACAGCGCTCGGCGGAATTTGGCCAGTCAACGTGGCGATAACGCATCCTTATCCAACCTCGTTTGCGGATGAGGCCGGTGCGTTGAACGTCAGAGCGGGTGGTTCGTACCTTATCAGCGCCGGATGGGGCCGTGCTGGTAGGGGAATGGTCGAAAAACATCGGCAGTTGTTGACTGAGGCGCTTGCGGTGCCGGGTGTGGATCACGCATCCGAGGCGGTCCTTGGAGAAAGCCTTGCCGTCATAAGTTTCAACTGGATTGCTCAGAACTCGGTACAGCAGGCAGTTGGCGAATCAATGGCCGGCGTCGCGACGCAATATCATCACGCGGTTGGTATCACCGGTCAGACGAACATATCGGGTCGGACCGGAACGCAAGGCCCCTATGTCGATCTTCCATTCAATCATTTTGCGCTAATTGAGAACACCTGTTGGCCTCAGCCTGATTGTCCGATTACGGCCAAGCGCTCCCTTTCATGGATCTATAATTTCTCGGGCATAATGAGTTCATTAGAGTCGGCGGTGTTGGAGCAAACACAAGCGCCAACGCCCGGCATGGCTGCGGCTTCGACGATCAAACTCATCGATATGAATGTGGCGACAGGGGCCAAGACATTCTTGGCCGATAGCACGAATTACTCCAGTCTCGTTCAGCCAAATCTCGTAGGTTACCAAACGCCTGACTTATCCGCGATCAGCGCGGCGATCAGCGCTGGGAATAAGGTTCTTTTGCCGGTCAACGGCAATATCGTGGTCAATCTGTGGCACGGAGCCGGCTATACGGTGTATAGCCAGAGCACCGATTCCATATCGGTTTCGCAGAGAATAAGTGGAGGTTTGAGCGGAGGCTTTAGCGGCACCGACATTCCGATTTTCGCCCAGGTCACAAATACATCTTTGACGATCGAAACACTCTCGTTCGAGAGCGGCGTTCAAACGTTCGTAAATCCTCAAACGGATGCGAGCACTTTGAAAGTATCCGATCCTATCGACGGCATTGCGGGATCGAACATCTATTCCCATACCGATCTCGTGGTTGGTTCCGGCTCCTTTCCGTATGCTCTGCCGTTTGAGCGCACCTATCGGTCGTCTTCCAACGCGACGGACATTGGGCTAGGAAATGGATGGACACACAATTACAGCTATTCAGTAACTACGAACAGCGATCCGTATCAGGGCATGGGGGCAGACTCTCCCATCAGCGCCGCAGGCGCCATCGCGGCCATGTATGTAGCACAAGACTTGTTGAATTGCGGGTCAACCAATTGCGCCCAGGATATCAAGTCGCTGACGTTTTCCTGGGTCATCAATCGGTGGTTCACGGATCAGTTGACGAACAACATCGTCGTGGTCTCGCGCCCAGATACGGCCGAAGGATTTGTCGCATTGCCGGCAAGCGACGGCGCCACGACAGTTTTATACAACGCTCCGCTTGGATCGGCCGTTAACCTGACAGCGTTTCGACTTCCAAGCGGGGCGCCCTCAAGATACGAATATGTTTCCAAGGATGGCGTTAAACTGACTTTTGGAGCTGAAAACGCGGGCGCGATCCGCTCCTGGCTCCATCCGAATGGGATGCAGGTTCAAATGTCTTACGACGGATCAGGGAAGCTGATCACGGTCGCAAACAGTCTTGGCCGATCATTGAATTTGGTTTACTCGGGCACTCATATCAGTGCTGTCTCGGATGGGAGTCGCTCTGTTGGCTTCAGCTACGCGGGAAATACTCTCGCAAGCGCGGCAGATCCACTCGGGTTCACGACGACTTTTTTTTACGACACGACCGGCGTGTACGATGCGGATGGGCGACTGACGCAGATATTCTATCCGTCCAACCCCTCGATACCCTATGTTACGAATTTCTATGATCCGCTTGGCCACGTCATTCGGCAGCTAAATGCGAACGGCAACGCCTCTCAGTTCTATTTCGCCGGAGCGCGAAGCGAAATAGTTGACGCGACAGGCGGCCGGCACATTACTTATCAGACATCGCGTGGAAAAGTTACCAAGGACGCTCAGGTTTTGAGCGGCACGTTTGGGAACGTCTACAATGACACGATCCAGCAGAACGGGTTGGTCAATATTACGACCAACCAATATGACGGGCAGGATCGCCTGACGTTGTCGATCGCGCCGGAAGGCGGGACGACCGGCTATGTCTATTCGCCCGACCTGAGGCACAATGTCATCTCGGTCACGCGGACGGCAAAGCCGGGATCGCCGCTGACGCCTCTGACGACAACGCTTCAGTACGATCCGGTCTTCAATCGCCCCACACAGATAACCGACCCGCGTGGGTTGAAGACAGTGATGGCCTACGATCCTGTAACCGGCAATTTGCTTTCGATGGTCGCGGACGCCGGACCGACCGGGTTCAATGCGAGTACAAGGGCCACCTATAATTCCTTCGGTCAACCGCTGGTAACGACCGACCCATTGGGAGCGAAAGCGAAGTTGTCATACGACGCTTTTGGCAATGTGATTTCTGTCGTCAAGGATGCGGGAGGCGGCGGCGCCCTCAATCAGACGACGTCGATATCTTACAACTCCGTTGGCGATGTGACGGCAGTGACCGACCCGAACGGCCGGACCACCACGAGCGTCTATGACGCCAACCGTCGCCGGATCAGCACGACCGCACCTGGCGCTCCGACGAAGGTGGTCACCAATTTCAGTTATGACGCGGATGGGCGAAGCCTGGAAACGCGGCAATCCAGCGAAGGCGTCTTCCTCCGCAAGACCAGCGCGACCTACACGCCAACGGGCAAGGCTGCGACGACGACCGATGCGAGGGGGAATACGACGCACTATGGTTACGATGCGGCGGATCGGCTCGCGAGCACGCTGGACGCCATGGGCCGAACGACGCTGTATGCCTACGACCTGATGGGCCGACGCACGCAGATGTCCAATCCGGCGATCCAGAGCGCGCCTCTGGTCGAACAGGCCTACACGCCGGATGGACGGATCGCGCGCTCCATCGTCGCGCGCAGCAACAGCGTGTTCAACACGACAAATTTCGGTTATGACGGCCTCGACAGGCTGAACCTGGCAACATATCCAAACGCCAGTACCGAGGTTTTCACCTTCGATGCAAACGGCAATGTCCTGACGCGCAAAACGCGCGCCAATCAAACGATCACCTATACATACGACACGCTGAACCGCGTTTCGACGAAGGCGCCGGCGAGCCAGCCAGTCGTCACCTACGCTTATGACCTTGCCAACCGCGTCACCCGCGTCAGCGATACGTCGAGCGCCATCGCGGCCCCGCTGCCGCCATCGGGCACGACGGCCAGCTACGCTACCAACCTGACCTATGACGCGCTCAACCGCCCTCTTGCGGTAAGCTGGAACCCCGCGCCGGCGCAGACGGCCCCCTCGGCGGGGAGCGTGTCTTTCGCTTATGGGTATAACCAGGCCAACCAGCGTGTCAGCCAGACGGCCAGCGACAAGAGCTGGTGGTTCTATCCGTCTGCCGCAAGCACCACCGGCTATACGGCCAACAGCCTGGATCAATATACCGCCGTCGGCGCGGTGACTCCGACCTATGACGGCAACGGCAATCTGACCTCCGACGGAACATTCACCTTCGGCTATGATGCCGAGAACCGGCTGATCTCTGCAAGCGGGCCGGGCAATACGGCAAGCTACGCCTTCGACGCGCAGGGAAGGCGCAAGAGCAAGACCGTCAACGGCGTGTCCACATTCTATCTCACCGATGCCGACAATCGCGAGGTGCTGGAATATAGCGGAGCGTCCGGCCAGATCCTGCACAGCTACACTTATGGGCTTGGCCCCAACGAGGTGCTGAGCGACAACAACGTTCCCGCGGCGACGCGCGTGAGTTTCACCCCGGACGTTCAGGGCTCGATACAGGCGACGTTGGAATCCGGCACGGGTGTTCTTTCAGCCCACGGATATCAATCTTTCGGTCAAAGCGCATCGACAAGCGGCAGCTTCCGATACACGGGACAGCGGATCGACGCGGAGACTGGCGGGCTCTACTATTATCGGGCGAGGATGTATTCGCCGTCGTTGGGGCGGTTCTTGCAGGTCGATCCCAGTAACGGAAGTGGTAGCGGAAATCGCTACGCCTACGTTGGAAACGATCCAATCAATGTAATTGATCCCTCAGGATTAGTGGCGGAGCCCGGCAGCGGCAGTCCTTATGGGACTTTAGATAATGGGGGACAAAATTCTAGTCTCTTCAATACTTCATATGCGTTTATGAGTGCGCCGAGTGCTGTTACAGGAGTAGCATCTGTCGCAGGGGGAGGGGGTGTTTTTGGGCCAGCCGTCGCACTCGCTGTTCCATTGGCGTTATCTGGTGATACCTGCGCAACTTGCAATCAAGACCCATTTTACTATGCCACGTACACTAGGGCGAATCCGGTTACAGATCAGGTGTACTCGGGGCGGACATCCGGATACGGAGACCCATATACGCTGGTGCAGAGACGGGGAGCACAGCAGCCTATCTTAACAGGAGAAGGTTTTTCGTCGCCTGTTCTCGATCAAGCTGTTATGCTTCAGCAAGACCCCAATGCATACGCGGCGATCCGGGGTCGAGAGCAGCAATTGATCGACTTCAATGGCGGCGCACAAAGCGTGGGTGGTACATCAAGAAACATGATCAACGGCATATCAGAGATGAACCCGTTAAGAGACTTTTATATTCAGCAGTCGATCAACCGGTTTGGAGCTTTGCCGGACAATTCGCCTAGAACTCGCGGACAGTGATGGGTGATTGGGATGCAAGAAAAAACTAAATTGGAATATGCGAGAATGAAAGAGTTTCTTTCATTTTATGTTGAGCGATATTTCCAAGTTCCTGGTCTATCGCCGGACAAGCAGCCTTTAGCTGTCCTTGAAGCACTGGAGAAGAAAAGCATGAAGATGGCGCTAAATGGACTGCGCCAAGCCATCAATGATTCCGTGGAAATGTCGTTACACTTTGACCATGCAACGGTTGAGAAATTGGACTCCGAGCTTCGAAGTCGTGGCATTGTTACGCTCTCTGAAATGCGTCGACGGTATTCGAAAAGCTATGCGAAGATCATGAAACGAGGCCGGATCAAAAGTGAAAACGAGTTTTATCTCCTTCGCAACGTGCTGAACGATCCGACTGAAAAAACTCCTGAAGAGCTCAAATTGCTTGAAGAACTGCTTTCCAACTATGAGGGCGCTTAGTATGGCCGGGTCCAGGTGGCTCAGCGGCCTTGCTGTCCCAATTGCTTTCTTTACCATCGTTCTATGCTCTGGTCCGGCCTCGGCCGGTAGTTGGATTGCTGATACACTTTCCAATGATCATGCATTAGATTTCCTGGACCAGATTGTTCCTGACGGCGGTGTAGAAGCTATCCAGGGCGCTCTCGATGGAGCTTTGAACTCGGTGTCGCCTGTCGACGATGAGAGAGCTTCGCGCGCTTTGGCAGCTGCCGAAATGGTTGCGGCGATGGTGGGAAACCCATCACGCTATTTACCTGCTCCATGCAAAGAATGGGCGGTGTTCCATTCGAAGGATGCGAATAAAGACATTCTACAGTCGGCAGTCAGAGCGGTTGACCGAATCATTAGCGATTCTGAGACGCGAGAGCTGATGCAAGAAGGCGGCGCAAAGAATTTACAGGATTGGCAGGTGAGTGTGACCAATCTGCAGGTTCGGCTTGTCAGGCGGTGACGGAGGGCCAGCTTCGACAGATTGAATTTAGTGACATACCCGAACGCCAGCACCGAAGTCTTCACCTTCGATGCAAATGGCAATCAACTGACGCGCAAGACACGCGCCAATCAAACGATCACCTATACATATGATACGCTGAACCGGGTTTCGACCAAGGTGCCCGCCAGCCAGCCTGTCGTTTCCTACGCTTATGACCTGACCAATCGCGTTGTTGGCGTCAGCGATACGTCGAGCGCCATAACGGCCCCTCAGCCGCCGTCAGGGAGCACTGTGAGTTATGCAACGAACCTCACATACGATGCGCTCAACCGCCCCCTTGGAGTGAGTTGGAACCCCGCGCCGGCGCAAACCATGCTCGCTGCAGGTAATGCCTCTTTCGCATACGGGTATAACCAAGCCAACCAGCGCATCAGCCAGACAGCCACTGACAAAAGCTGGTGGTTTTATCCGTCTGCTGCGAGCACCACCAGCTATACGGCTAATAATCTTGATCAATATACTGCCGTGGGCGCGGTGACTCCGACCTACGACGGTAACGGCAATCTGACCTCCGACGGAACATTCACCTTCGGCTACGACGCGGAGAATCGGCTGATTTCGGCGATCGGTGCCGGCAATACGACAAGCTACGCTTATGATGCCCAGGGCCGGCGCAAGAGCAAGACCGTCAATGGGGCGACCACACTGTTCCTTGTCGACGCTGCTAACCGGGAACTGCTGGAATATGATAGTGCGTCCGGCCTACTCCAGCGCTAGTATTCGTATGGACCGGGACCGAATGATGTCGTGAGCGCAACCAATGTTCCGGCGGCGACACGGGTTAGCTTCATTCCCGATGTTCAGGGCTCGATGCAGGCGACTTTAGACTCCAGCTCAGGGGCTCTTTCCATCGCTGGATATCAGCCTTTTGGTCAGAGTGCTTCGACGACCGGCAGTTTCCGCTACACTGGACAGCGGATCGATACGGAGACCGGCGGTTCCTGCAGGTCGATCCTGCGGGGTCTAATAGTGGATCCAACTATTACGCCTATGTCGGTAACGATGCGCTCAATCTCGTTGACCACTCCGGAATGGTGTTCGAGAGCGCTGTCGCATATGGCGGTTCGTTGATTAGCTCGGCGGCTAGCGGCTTTGGGCAATATCTCGATAATAGCTGGAATGCATTCGCTGGCGGCGTAGCGAATTTTGCTGATTTTGCGCGGGTTGATCCATGGGGTGCCGCTCTGAAAACAGTCGATGCCGCGAGCTTCGCTTTTGTTGCAGCTGGACCTGTTTTGCAAGATGTAGCCGCTTTTTCTCGTACTGCAACCGCTGCCGCAACAGATACAACTACGCTCTACTGAGCGGTGATGGCTCCGGAGCTGGATAGCATCAGGAGTATCAATGCATTCTCAAACCCCGCAGGTATCGAAAGCAAATATTTTTCGACCTCGCTTTCGGGCGCACAATCGTATGCCTCTCAGGCTGCATCAGCCTTTGGCGATGGTCCGTTCAGTTTTGTGCGGACAGGCATTCCGACGTCGTCGATCACACCGCAGATGTCTGTGCAAGTCGATCGCGGAATTCAGACAATCGTGGTACCCACAGGACAGTTAAACAGCTTAAGCGCTCCTGTGATCTTGCCACGTTGAGATGGTCTTCTTACTAATGCTTAGGCTTTGGAAGGTGCAATGTGAAGAACCAGTTCGCTGACATCGTAGCAACGGTCAATCTCTTTCCGACAGAAGCCGGAGGACGTCGTGGACCGACTCCAGACGGAAAATTTAATTGTTTGATGACGATCAACGAAAAAAACTTTGACGTGCGGCTTCATCTGGAGAAAACAGGAAAGCTCTTACCTGGTCAAACCGCAAAGGTTCCGATCAGTTTTCTTGATCTGGAATATGCCCAAAAATATTGCTCCATAGGAACGAAATTCCTTCTCAGAGAACTCAACGTTATAGGGGACGGAGTGATAGACGAAATACTTTTTGTATCTGGGTAAATGGTCATCGTTGGCGGCATCATCGCCACCTCGCAGCTCGCCGGCCTCTACGGCACGGCGATCGCGGTGACCGCCATGCTCGGCCTCGCCGGCATGATCGTTGCGCTCGATGCCTTCGGTCCGGTCACCGACAATGCCGGCGGCATTGCCGAAATGGCGGGCCTGCCCAAGGAAGTACGTCACTCGACCGACGCGCTCGATGCGGTCGGCAACACCACCAAGGCCGTCACCAAGGGCTATGCGATCGGCTCCGCCGGTCTCGGCGCCCTGGTGCTGTTTGCCGCCTACACGAACGACCTGCAGGCGTTCATCGACAAAGGCCGGCCGTACTTCAAGGATGTCGCCAAGGTCTCCTTCGACCTGTCGAACCCTTATGTGGTGGCGGGCGTGATCTTCGGTGGTCTCATCCCCTATCTCTTCGGCGGCATCGCCATGACGGCCGTCGGCCGTGCGGCGGGCTCCGTGGTGGAGGAGGTGCGCCGCCAGTTCCGCGAAATGCCCGGCATCATGCAGGGTACCCAGCGTCCGGACTACGGCCGCGTGGTCGACATGCTGACCAAGGCGGCGATCAAGGAAATGATCATCCCGTCGCTGCTGCCGGTGCTGGCGCCGTTCATCGCCTACTTCGGCGTGCTGTGGATCTCCGGCTCCAAGGCCAACGCCTTCGCGGCGCTGGGCGCTTCGCTGCTGGGCGTGATCGTCAACGGCCGGTTCGTCGCCATCTCGATGACCTCGGGCGGCGGCGCCTGGGACAATGCCAAGAAGAGCTTTGAAGACGGCTTCGTCGATAAGGATGGCGTCAAGCACCTGAAGGGTAGCGAAGCCCACAAGGCCTTTGTCACCGGCGACACCGTCGGCGACCCCTACAAGGACACGGCCGGCCCCGCCGTGAACCCGGCGATCAAGATCACCAACATCGTCGCGCTGCTGCTGCTGGCCATCCTGGCGCACTGAGCCGACGTGGCATGTGACTGCGTAAAGGGCGGGGGAAACCTCGCCCTTTTTGGTCTGCCGAAAAGCTGAATCCCGGGAATCGCTTGCAGCGCATCGTGCAAGTTCTGATTCATGTTGAGGTCGCGTCCGGCATTTCTTGCACGGCGGCGAAAGCCGGAGTGATCCAACAACCGTCAGACGTGCCGTTGGAATGGCGTCTGATATTCGAAAATCGAATCCGGAGAATCGCCTGCCGGGCTTTCTTCAGGGTCAGATTCAAGCCCAGCCATCATTTCACGGTAACGCTCGCGATTGGACCCTGGGTCATGCCGATGGCGAAGTGCGCGATCTCACGGACCTTGTCAGCCTCGGCTGCTTCGACGGTCACTTTCCAATCGGCAAAAACCCGCCAGCCGATGGTGAAGTGCCCCACGCTGGCAAGAAAGACGCGATCATCGACCATTATCGGCAGCAGCAGCGGGTTGGTGTCGATCAGCGCGGCTGCGGTTTCAGGCTTCTGCGTCTTATCGTCGGCCTGCGCGTCGTCTGGAACGGAGTGGCCGGCCACGCGCTTGAGACGCTGATACGCCTCGCGTTGCGGCGCTGTCAGCGCTGCGAGCAATTTCGCTTCCACTCCGGCGCGATCCTGCTGCGTCTGCCGGACCAGTTCGAGCGCGGCGCGTTGAAATCCGCCGCAGCCGCCGCTGCCGCAATTGTTCGGCGCCCACTTGTTGAGGCTGGCCCAATCGTTCAGCGTCCTTGCCGGATCGAAACGGGGCTTGAAGACGAAGCTGGCCTGACACGGCTGCTGCCATTTGCCGTCACCCCATGGCGTCAGCGTCAATGTCGAGGCGAGGCTCGGCCCGGCATCGAGGTCATCGTCAATGACGACGGGCAAGCCATCCACCGAGGCAAAAGACCGGGTCTGGCCGCAGGACCCGCCCATATCGTTTTCCCAGCTCTCGGGATTGGGCACGAGGCGGGCCTGTCCATGGCTCGCGGCGAAAAAGACGGTCGAATTGCAATGTGCGGTGCCACCGACGGTGTTGGCGGCAAACAGATCGCTGCCCGGCAGATTGGAGACCGTCAGCGCTTCCTCGCTGCCGACCATGGCCTTGAGCAGTTCGGGCGATGCAGAGAGGGACGGGCGCAGCCGCTTCAGCTCGGTGACGAACGCCGGTTGCGAATAGGCCTTCAGAGTAAAGCGCTGCTTTCCGGCAATGAATCCGGCGGGGGGACTTGTGCCGGACCATGCCGATCATGTCACCGGGCGCGTCGCCATTCGGCGCAGGCCAGTTGCGTTTGATCAGCGTCACCAGATGTCCGGCTGCCGCCGTGCAGGACGCCGCCGCCTGCGCGGCCTGGACCAGTGCGACGGTCATGGCGAAGGCGACCGCGGCGCGTTTCGTGACAGCAAAAGATGACATGAAATTCTCCCGCTCAGGCAGGAGCTTATCATATCGCCAATCAGGCCTGGCTATGGCGAAAATCTGAATCCCTGGAATCGCTTGCCGGGAAGTCTGCAAGTTCTGATTCAGGTTCAGGTTGCGTGTTGCGCGGTGAAACCGCGCCTCGCGCCCGGCTTCAGGAGAAGCGCAGCAGGTTCTGCATCATGTTTTTCAGGAAGGATGTTTCGCCGCCGGCGGTCGGCGTCGAGCGGTCGAGGAAGTTGACCACCTTGCCGTCTTCCAGGCCGTAATTGGCGATGCGCTGGACCTTCTTGTTCTTGTCGAAATAGACGGCAAAGATCCGCTGGTCGGTGATGGCGGGCTGCATGAAGGCAAGCTTACGTTCGGTCTTCTGGCTGATGTAGTACCAGGCATCGCCACCGACGGTCGAGGTGGTGGACGGGGTGCCGAGGACCACCAGGGTCTGTTCGGCCGAAGATCCCATCTTGATCTGGTCCATGGTCTTTTCGTCGACGACATAGCCCCGATACACGTCGCCGTCATATCCCAGGCAGCCGCCAAGGCTTGTGGCAAGCGCAGTGGCCAACGAGAAGCCCAGCATTTTGGACCGGATATTCAGCTTCGTCATTCTTGTTCCCCGAGACTCGTCTTTGAGCCGGTCCACCGCCGGACACAGGCGCAAGGCGCGCATATATAGGATTTTACTTGCATCCGCGACCGGCGATGCCTAACCCCCGGAGGCGTGAATTGCAAGGTTTGCGTTTACGAAAGGTAAATCAAGGCCGATCGAGACGTCCTTGGCGAAAGCAGACAGAAATCACAGATGGCATTCAGTTTTCTCCGTCGCTCCCGCAATCGCGAATTGATTGATCGGCTTAACGGCGAGATCATGGCGGCGTCGCGTCAGCCTGCCTTTTTTACGAGTTATGGGGTGGCTGATACGGTTGCCGGCCGGTTCGAAACCCTGTCTTTGCACGCGGGGTTGCTGATCTGGCGCATCGAGACCCTGCCCGAGCCGGGGCCCGACCTCGCCCAGGATCTGACCGACGCGGTGTTTCGCAACATCGATATCGCGCTGCGTGAAATGGGTGTCGGTGACGTTGCCATGCCCAAGAAAATGAAGGTCATGGCTCAGGGTTATCTGGGCCGCACGGTCGCCTATCGGACCGGTCTGCATGAACCCGAAACCGAGGTTCTGGCGCGCGCGCTCGCCCGCAACGTCTATGGCGACGAGACGTTGTCTGCAGGCGCTGACTGCCAGCGGCTGGCGCGCTATACGCGCCGCCTGCATGAGGCTTATGACGTTCTGAACCTTGAAACCATCATGGCCAAGCCGTTGCCGGTGGTGGCCGCATCGGATGTGTCCTGAGAATCGGGAGCGCAAGATGAAACATGACGATCACCGGTCCAAGGCCAGATCCGCAAAGGCCAAGCCGGCGTTCTCGCGGCCGGTTCTGATCACCGATCTGCTGCGCGACCCGGACCGGAGTTGGGACATCGAGGCCGACGCGGACGAACGCCAGGCCCTGAGCGAGCTCAACGAATTGGAGGGCATCGCCTCGCTGAAGGCGAAGTTCCACGCGGTCAAGGCCGGGAAGTTCATTCGCATCACCGGACGGCTCGACAGCCGCCTGACCCAGCAGTGCGTCGTGTCGCTCGAACCGTTCGAGACAGACATCTCGGAGGAGATCGACGCGCGCTTTTTCGAGGAGCCGACCGGACCGGCAAGACGGGCTGCCCGCGATGCACGGTCTGATAAGACGGCGGGTCCCGGCCGCAAGCCGGCGACGGTCCCGCGCAAGCTGCCGGAGCCGGTCTCGATGGACGAGGACGAGGCGGAAGCTGTGGTCGACGGCCGGATCGACCTGGGCGCGCTGGCGAGCGAATTTCTGACCCTCGCGCTCGACCCTTATCCACGCAAACCGGGCGTGGCCTTCGACGCATCCGTCGTCGAAAATCCAGTCGAATCGCCATTTTCCGAGCTGAGGCTTTTGAAGGGCGAGGGACGCAAAAAACGTTAAGATTTCTTGTTGCGGAAGGCGTGCGCGCGGGATTGCCTTCCAGGTCCAAATGGCTATTGTCCGCGCGGAAATGCCCGAACGGGCGCCCGCCGATGTGATCGCGCAGGGTAGGAGCGGTTTGCGGTATGGCGAATCCCGTCAGGATTTCTCTGGACGGTATGGGCGGCGATCACGGTCCCTCGGTCGTCGTGGGCGGAGCCGCTCTGGCGCACGAACGGCGTCCCGACACACAGTTCATCATCTTCGGCGATGAGGCGATCATCGCGCCGCTGCTGGCCAAGCATAAGGCTTTGGCCGCGAACACGAAACTGGTTCACACCAGCGTTTCCATCAGCATGGACGACAAGCCCAGCCAGGCCTTGCGGAGGGGACGGCGGACGTCGTCCATGTGGCTTGCTATCGAGGCAGTCAAGCGCGGCGAGGCGGACGTGGTCGTCTCGGCCGGCAATACGGGCGCGCTGATGGCGATGGCAAAATTCTGCCTGAATACGATGGCCCAGATCGACCGTCCGGCGCTGGCGGCGCTGTGGCCGACGGTCCGTGGCGAATCCGTCGTGCTCGATCTCGGCGCGTCGATCGGCGCCGACGCTCAGCACCTCGTCGATCTGTCGATTATGGGCGCGGCCATGGCGCGTATCGTGCTGGGCATCGAAAATCCGACGGTCGGCCTGTTGAATGTCGGTGTCGAGGAAATCAAGGGCATCGAGGAAGTGAAGGCCGCCGGCCGCATCCTGCGTGAAGTCAAGCTGCCGAACCTGGTCTATCATGGCTTCGTCGAGGGCGACGATCTGGGTGCCGGCACGACCGACGTGGTTGTTACCGAGGGTTTTACAGGCAATATCGCCCTGAAAACAGCGGAAGGCACGGCCAAGCAGATCGCTCAATATCTGCGCGAGGCGATGAGCGCGAGCCTGATGTCCAAAATTGGCTATCTGTTCGCGCGTCGGGCGTTTGATGCCCTGCGAGCCAAGATGGACCCGCGCACCGTGAATGGCGGGGTGTTTCTGGGTCTCGACGGCGTCGTCATCAAAAGCCACGGTTCGACCGATGCCCTTGGCTATTGCGGGGCGATCGAGATCGGCTACGACGTGGTCAAGCAAGAGCTGCTGGGCCGTATTCGTGACATGATTTCCCTGTCTCAGGACGTCCGCATGCAGGACTCCCGGGCCGGCGCGCTGGAAACCGCTGCACCGATCGCTGACGAGAAACCGGATTAATTGGAAGCCACAGTGGATACAGCCAGCAAAACGTCTCGCCAAGAACCTTGCCGAGAGACATGGCGTTCGGTCGTCGAAGGCGTCGGCGCCTATCTGCCCGAAAAGACCCTCACCAATGCCGATATGGAAAAGCTTGTCGACACGACAAGAGAGTGGATCGAGCAGCGCACCGGCATTCGCGAGCGCCATGTGGCGGCAGACGGCGAAACGACGTCCATGCTGGCGACGCGGGCGGCAATTGCCGCGCTGAAGGCCGCTGGGCGGACTGTCGACGAGATCGATCTGGTGATCGTGGCGACTTCGACGCCTGATTATACCTTTCCCGCGACGGCGACGCAGGTGCAGGCGGCGCTGGGCATGACGCGCGGGGCGGCCTTTGATCTCCAGGCCGTGTGCTCGGGCTTTGTGTATGCGGTTACGGTCGCGGACAAGTTTCTGACCTCCGGCTCCCACGAGCGTGTGCTCGTCATCGGCGCCGAGACGTTTTCGCGCCTGCTCGACTGGACCGACCGGACCACCTGCGTTCTGTTCGGCGACGGCGCCGGTGCCATGGTCCTGGCGCGCCAGCCCGGCGAGGGCACTATCGCCGACCGGGGGGTCTTGACCTCACATCTGCGCTCCGACGGCCGCCATCGCCAGAAGCTGTTCGTCGACGGCGGCCCGTCGACGACGGGGACGGTGGGCCATTTGCGGATGGCAGGACGGGAGGTTTTCCGCCACGCTGTGGGCATGGTCGCGGACGTCATGGACGATGCCTTTACGGCGACGGGCCTGACGGCTGATGATCTCGATTGGTTCGTTCCCCACCAGGCGAACGAGCGGATTATCGACGCATCCGCCGAGAAAATGGGAATCGCACAGGAAAAAATCATCAAAACCGTCAGTCTTCACGGAAATACGTCCGCTGCCTCGATTCCGCTCGCTTTGAGTGTTGGAGTTGCAGACGGTCGTATTAAAAAGGGTGATCTTGTGATGATCGAAGCAATGGGCGGCGGCTTTACATGGGGCTCCGCGGTTATCCGCTGGTAGCATTCTCTCAATCAGCGGTTGTAAGCCGCCTTGACAGTGCAACGCGTTTGCTAGAAGCGGGCGTTGTCATTTCATTCATTTTCTTTTCCCATTGAGTTTTCTATGACTGATGATGCCAATTCCGGCAAAACCGGGACAAATATCACCAGGGCTGACCTTGCCGAGGCCATTTATCGCCGCGTGGGTCTTTCCAGGGTCGAATCGGCCGAACTCGTCGAACTCGTGCTCAACGAAATCTGCGACGAGATCGCCAGCGGTAATAATGTGAAGCTTTCGTCTTTCGGATCGTTCCTGGTGCGGTCGAAAGGAGAGCGAATCGGCCGCAATCCCAAAACCGGTGTCGAAGTGCCGATTACGCCGCGCAAAGTCATGGTGTTCAAGCCATCGAATATCCTGAAGGCGCGCGTCAACGGGATCGACGTTCCCGACGAGGATTAGCCTTCGACCGGATAGAACCGGCCTTCTCCCGCATCTGTCGCGAATCGCTCCCGCTGGTTAAAGTAGGTCCGGCGCCCTGGCAGCGCCGGGACGGGGTCGATGGAAAAACAGGCCGAGGCATTTCGGACGATCAGCGAGGCAGCCGACGCGCTCGGCCTGCCGCAGCATGTCCTGCGCTTCTGGGAAACTAAATTTCCGCAAATCAAGCCGATGAAGCGGGGCGGCGGCCGGCGCTATTACCGGCCTGACGACGTCCTGCTGCTCGCCGCCATCCAGCGGCTGCTCTACGACGAAGGCTACACGATCAAGGGCGTCCAGCGCATTCTCAAGGACCAGGGTGCGCGCGCGCTGCTGACCTTGGGAAAGATCGGGCTTGGTCAGAACGGGGTTGGCCAGGCCGCGGCAGCGCCGCCGGAAGCCGAAATCCGCCGTCCGCTGCCTATCCCGGTGCAAATGCCGCTGACCGGCTTTGAAGGGCACGATGATCCGGCGCCGCGGGAAGCGGAAGCGCCGGGTTCGGGGCGGGCTGTTTCATTGCAGACTCCATCGTTGCAGATACCCGCGGCGCAGAGCTGGCAGCAGGCGCCGCGGTCGCCGGTGCAGGCGCGCGATCTCGAAGATTTGCTGGCGCTCATCAACGGTTGCATCGCCGTTCTCGACACCGCCGAGGCCTGACCGCCTCGAAAGCTTGCCATGACTTTGTCGCCAAAATCCTGCACGGGCAGGGCGCTTCGATTTGTCCGGGTTCAGGCTTGGTTGAGGCCGTCTAAGTTCGCGGCTTGGTATTGTTGGCGAATCCTTCAAGGTCGAACAATGTTTTTGGCTTTTTCTCAGGGTGCCAGGGGGCAAGCCTTGAACGATCATCGACCGACATTCGTCCGCATTGCGGCGTGGTTCCTGATAAGCGCCGGTGCGGTGTGCTCCGCGCCGGCGACGGCTCAGGACATGGTCAAGCGGGTCGTAGCGCCAGAAGTCCTGGGTGCACCCGCGATTCGCAAGCCGCCGGAAGCTCCGAAAAAGGCGCCCGCGAAGACGACGCCAGCACGCCCGTCGCCGCCGGATTGCTCGACGGCCAAAGCGATTGGCAAGGTCCTTGGCGTGTCGCGTGAGTTGAAGGTTGGCTCAGAGGCAACAGCCGGCGTCGGGTTGAAGACCTACCCGCAGACGTTGGCTTTGCAGGATCACGAAGTCGTCCTCACATTCGATGACGGCCCGCTGCCGGCGACAACCCGGCTGGTTCTCGATGCCCTGCGCCAGGAATGCGTCAAGGCGACATTCTTCCTGATCGGCCGTAATGCCGCGGCAAATCCGGACCTGGTCAAGCGCGAGATCCGCGAAGGTCATACGGTCGGAAGTCACAGCTGGTCGCATCCGGCAATCACATTGCGTGGCCTGAGCGAGAGCGCGGCCCGTACCGAAATCACCAGGGGAATGGCTGCGGTTGATGTGGCGGGCTGGGGCGAAGCCGGGCCTGAGGGCAAGCCGCATGTTCCGTTCTTCCGCTTCCCCGGGTTTGCCGACACCGCTCCCTTGCTGCAGTTCTTGAAGGCGCAGGGGGTGGCTGTCTTCTCGACAGACATCTGGGCCGAGGATTGGCGACCGATGAGTCCGCAGGTGCAACTGCAACTGTTGTTGAGGCGATTGGAAAGAGCGGGCCGCGGCATCATCCTCCTGCATGATATCCACGCACAGACCGCTGCGATGCTGCCTGACTTTCTCAAGGCCCTGAAGGAACGCGGATACAAGGTCGTCCATATCGTGCCGGCGGCCGGCGCATTTCCGACCAACAGGATTTCGGCCGGCTGGACGTCGGAGACCGAACCGATCGTGGAGCGCGTGCTGGCAGGCCGGATTGCAAATTCGAGACGACGTTGACACGCGGGATGTACCGGGCGGCAACAGTTATGTCCGGGACTGCGAATCGGGATAAGCAGCCGGACCGGTTGTGACGTCGCTTGTGCTGACTTGATTCCGCTGCGGGCCCCTAGGTCGTGGAACGAAAAGCGACGTCAAGTATTGTCTTGTGTGGGCCATGCTGCTGCCCCGTTCGTCGCTCCCCCAGCACATATTAGCTAGACGTGGTCAGTTTTGGCCAAGAAGGCGAGCTTATGGCCATTTCACCCGTTCTTTCAATCCTCGTTGTCGATGACGATTTCATGATGCGCATGCTCTCCAGATGCCTGGTAGAATGCGCTGGCTTCAACGCAATCAGTGCCATTGATGCAGACGACGCTATACGTGTGCTTGAAGAGCAGTCGGATATTCGGGTCGTATTTACCGATATCAAAATGCCGGGTTCTATGGATGGCATGGAACTCGCGGCCCTAATCGGGCGGCGCTGGCCGGCGATAGGAGTACTGGTTACTTCGGGCGATGCCAGCAGCGATGAGGTCCTGCCCACTGGCATAGCATTCATTCAAAAGCCTTATTCAGTCGATTGCGTTATTGCAAATCTAAAAGACCTATCGAATTCGTATGGGGCTTTTGCAGAGCATTGAAGCGTCCGCTTCTGCGCAACGCTACGGTCGATTCCGGAACGTCCCTACCGATCACCCCGCTAATCAAAAATCTTGGATGCACAGGCGATCTTCTCGGCTGCTGCAAGGAGGCTTCGTACCTTACATGCCAGCAACTCCACCTGTCACAAACGTGCTTGTCGTTGAAGACGAGATGATACTGCGAATGCGTGCAGTCGATATCGTCCAGGATGCGGGGTTCAACTCAGTTGAGGCCGTTAACGCCGACGAAGCACTCTCTATCCTGGAGTCACGGTCGGATATTTCGATCCTGTTTACCGATATTCAGATGCCCGGCACCATGGACGGCCTGAAGCTCGCTCACGCAGTGCATGACCGCTGGCCCGCCATCAAGATCATATTGGTCTCCGGCCAGGTGAAACCTACGGAAGCCGAAAGGCCCTTGGATAGCCGCTTTGTTGATAAGCCGCTCGGCGTCGATGAAATGGTGGCGCATCTTCAGGCATTGGTTGGCGAGGTCTCGGTGCAGATAGTTCCGCCGCGGCCCAAGGAGGCCGTGCTGTCGGCTGAAAACGACAACCTTCGTCTGTTGCTGGAACAAGCCGGCATCGACGCACAGACCCTGCTTGCCCAGGCGGGCATCGAAGCCAAGGAGCGGGAGGCGGCCGAAAAACTGCAAAAGCTCATTCTGGAGGAGCTGCACCATCGCGTTAAGAACACTCTTGCAACGGTGAGTGCGATTGCGTCTCAAAGCTTTCGCGCGGCGAGCAGCGTTGAGGTCGGACAAAAGGCCATGGAAGGACGACTAGTCGCGCTGGGGCGTGCCCACGACATGCTTATGCAGGTCAGCTGGGCAAATGCCAGCCTGGCTCGCACTTTGAGCGGTGCAACAGATCCTTACGACAACCAGGGCTACAGGCGATTTCATCTCAATGGGCCGGATATCAGAATTACTTCCAGCGCGGTCATTGCGTTTGCAATGACTTTCAATGAACTTTGCACCAATACGACGAAATTCGGGGCACTTGCTCAGCCCAGTGGGCGCATCGAGATCACATGGACGGTAGACCCCGTCGACCAGAGGCTAGCGCTCATCTGGAAGGAAAGCGGCGGGCCACCGGTAGCGCCGCCTACGCGGCGTAGCTTCGGCACCCGAATGATGGAGTCTCTCGGCCAGCAATTGAATGGTCAGGTGCGCCTCGCGTACGATCCAGCCGGTTTCATCTACTCCCTAAACGTGCCGCTGAGTTCCGTCCTCGCTCCCTGAAGACCCGCGCAGATGTTGCTTTTACCGGGACGTCGCGATCGAAATCATCGGGGCACTGCCAGCTAAGTTGGCGCGTGGCTTCGGCGTCGGTCAGTGATTCGGAAAAACGCAGTGCGCGGCTGAAATGACCGCTCGCGGTTCCCAATTTGATAGGTTGGGAACTCAAGGATGATAGAAATATCATAAGTTATTGATTTTGAATGGTCGGAGTGGCGGGATTCGAACCCACGACCCCCTGTCCCCCAGACAGGTGCGCTAACCAGGCTGCGCTACACTCCGACTGCGGACACCTATAGACAATGGGTTGGTGTCCCGCAACCATCGGGCAGGCTGGTGCAACGCTAAATCGCCTGCTGTCAGATCGCTGATTTCCGGGAGGAGCCAGGGCGGACCTGCCTAACGATCGCGCTTCCCAGCGCCATGCCGGGGCGTTCGATAAAAACAGTCAGGGCGCTGGCAGCGGCAAGGGTTGCGATCAAGGCGGCGCCTTTGACAAACGGGTGGCCCGAGACGTCGAAGACCAGCGCGCTCGCCATCAGGACCGGAACGTGGACCATGTAGAGCGTGTACGAGATGTGTCCCAAAGCGGCCATGGGACCACCGGACAGAAAAGTGCGCGTTTTCGTTCCGACGACAATGGCCAGGATCGCGATCCATGGGAAGACGACCGCGATCACATGCACCATGCTGGCCAGGAACATGACCGCCAGCAGGCCGGCAATCAGCGCGTACAGGATGAGCGGCTTGAACAGGGCGGCGGGTAATTTCAGACGCGGGAGCGAGAGGTAGAGGCAGCATCCCGCCGACAGGCCGAGGACTGCACGCAGGCCGAAGTAATGGCCGCCGGCTGCGACCAGGTAAGCCACGGCGGAGATTGCGACGCCCAATGCGAGGAGCAGCGCCACGCTGTAGCGCCGCACGTACACGCCCCATATGCCGGAGAGCGCGACGGCGAGGATCGGTAGGTAGAATTCAAAAGTCACGCTCCAGGCCGGAACGTCCAATGGGGCGATGCCGCTGAGGGGCGTGACGAGCAGCAGATCCGTTACCACCATCCAGACCGGCAGTGGCGAAACGAGATAGGGAAGGGTGCGGGTTGTAAACGCCGCCATCGCCAGGACCAGCGCGAACATGGCAAAGTAAACCGGCAGAAGCCGGAAGGCGCGCTTCAGGGCGAATTGGGCCACGCTCGGCGTGCGCTCCCGCATCGAATAGGCAAGTACATATCCGCTGAGCAGGAAGAAAAAATCGACGGAGAGCTCGAACGTGAAGCCTGGGAGGTGGCCGCCGGTCACGCGCCGTATCTCATCGTTGATGCCGTAATGGAGGAAGACGACGCTCAGGGCCAGCAGCCCCCGCAGCCCGTCGAGATCGGAAAAATGTCTGGGGTGCTCGAAACCCGGCGCTTCGGCCAGGGTCCTTGCGTCCGGCAGGCCGGTTTCCGGCCGCTCCAGGCTGATCGACTGTCTGTGTGTCACGGTGGCTTGATCTCGTTCGCCAGCCACTATGGGGTCTCGAAGGTAAGCGTCTCTTAATCCGACTCCCTCGTCTGTCTCGAATTGTCGGCCGGCTCATTTTCCGGCGTGCTGCACTATCGTTCAGGATAAAATTCGTATTGCGACGTTTAGGCCATTTGCGCATTGCCAAGGATGGTATATGAATCATCGTAGGGAAGAATGAGAGAGTTTACCTAAGTCATTGGAAAACAAAGGATCACTTAGTCATAAGGCTAGGGAGCCGGCGTTTTAATTCTGTCATTCCAGCTAAAAGACCAGAGGGGACGGCTGGGAAACTCCAGTCGTGAAGACCGTGAGCGGCAACGATCGCTCACCAAACAAGGGCAATAAAAATGTTGAAAACAGGAAAGTCGAAGCGCGGCTTCGCATCCATGAGCGTCGAAAAGCGCAGGGAAATCGCACGCAAAGGTGGTCTGTCAGTCAAGCCCGAAAATCGTGCGTTCTCCAAAGACAAGAAGCTTGCGGTCAAGGCCGGACGGAAGGGTGGTTCATCAGTTCGTCCGCAAAATCGTGCGTTTACGCGCGATCCCGCCTTGGCTTCTGCGGCCGGACGCAAGGGCGGCCTCGCCAGAGGCACCGAAACGGAATAATCGCCAGGGTGTCTGCGCCTGAACCGGACATCGGTTCAGGCTCCGATATACTGTTGATGGCGTGAGCGCCGCAATTTGCCGCTGCTTCAGTGGGCGGTGAGGTTTGCTTGCGTGTCCGTGAACCGGATAGGGCGTGGCCAGTGGCATCGTCGATGTCACGGGCGGTTGCTGTTTGCGTCTGTCGGACGTCACGGTTCACGCGGCGACGGATGCTGCGCGCCGTCGCGCCCCGGTGCTTCCCGAAGGCTTCCTCTTCCCTTGCTGCGGGTCCAACGAGCCCCGATGGCCTGCGTTCCGTGATCGCCGATATTCCCGTCTTTGGCGCGAAAGGGCGATATAAGGCGGGCTGAAGGAGTGAGAACCATGCAGACCCCATCTCCGTTCTGGACATTCTCGCTGTCGTTTTACCGGAAGGATGGCGTCGCGCCGGCCTGTCTCGAGGTTCAGGACAAGGCGGGCATCGACGTGAATATTCTTCTGTTCGTGTTGTTTCTGGCCGCAAGAGGCCGGGCTGTACAGACAGCGGACGTCGGCGAGATCGACACGGCGCTGAAAGGCTGGCGCGAAGACGTCGTGATTCCGCTGCGGGCGGTGCGCCGCGTGCTGCGGAGCCCTGACAAATCGGTGGATCCTGTCGAGGCGGCGGCCCTGCGCGAGCGTATCAAGGCGGTCGAACTGGAGGCCGAGCGGTTGCAGCAGGAGGCGCTCTTTGCCCTGCGTGCGCCCGAGACATGGGGCGCCGCCCAAGCGCCGGCTCTGGCCGGTCCCGCCAATGTGGCGGCCTATGCGGCCTGGCTTGGCGCCGATCTGCCGGCCGCCGCTATCGAGACGATGTTGCGACAATTGCCTCTGGTTCAAGCAGCTTGACGTCGGCGGGCATTCGGGCCACTTCGAGGCCATCGGCCAGGAGCGTTTTCGGGTCTGACGAAATCAGACTCGCGTTATGGGCTTTGTTTTCACGCATTTTCTTCACGCGAACCGGTGTTCCTTTCGCTTGAAAATGCCATGGCAGGGAGCGGCATGTGAGCGGCGAAGACAGGCAGCGCATTATTGTTGGCATCAGCGGTGCCTCCGGCGTCGTTTATGGCGTGCGCATGCTGGAAGTGCTGAAGCAGGCGGGAATCGAGACGCATCTTGTGATGAGCAAGGCCGCCGAGATGACGCTTGGATATGAATCCGACTTGAAGGCCAGGGATGTCCGCGATCTCGCCACGATCGCCCATCCGATCAGCGACATCGGCGCGTCGATTTCCTCCGGCTCGTTTCACACCCTCGGCATGGTGGTCATTCCATGCTCGATCCGGACGATGAGCGAGATTGCCACAGGCGTCACCTCCTCGCTGATGAGCCGCGCCGCCGATGTCGTGCTCAAGGAACGCCGCAGATTGGTGCTCGCGGTGCGCGAAACGCCGCTGCATTCGGGCCATCTGCGCACCATGCTGCAGCTTTCCGACATGGGCACCATAATCTCGCCGCTGATGCCGGCGTTCTACAACAAGCCGCAATCGCTCGACGACATCATCAACCACAGCGTCGGCCGCATTCTCGATCTGTTCGGCCTCGATGCCGGCATCGTCAAACGCTGGAAGATCGACGACGCTGACAAGTCGTGAGTGCTGCGGCGTGAATGCTAGACAGGCTGTCGATCTTCGCGCGGGCACCGCGCGCGCTTCGATCGCGGCGGTCGGGGCCGAGCTGACGGGCTGGTGCGCCGGTGGGCATGAGCTGATCTGGCAGCCCGATCCGGTCTATTGGGCTGCATCGAGCCCCATTCTCTTTCCCATTGTCGGCTGGGCGCGCGATGGAAAGATCCGCGTCGGCGGACAAGCCTATCCGATGGGTGTTCATGGCTTTGCCGCCGCGTCGCGGTTCGATGTGGAGCAGGTTGCGCCACACAAGGCGCGCTTCAGTCTCGCGGACACGCCCGCAAGCCGGGCGATCTATCCATTCAGATTTCGCCTCGTGCTCGATTACACGCTCAGCGAGACGGCCTTGCGCGTCGATGTCGCCGTCGGCAATGAAGGCGATACTGTCATGCCTTATGCCTGCGGGCTGCATCCGGGTTTTCGCTGGCCGTTTGCGGGTGGCGGGCCGGATGATTATGCGATCGTCTTCGCCGAGCCGGAAGATCCCAACGTGCCGGTCATCGCACCGGGAGGCCTATTCAGCAAAGAGCTGCGGCGCACGCCGCTTGACGGGCGCAGATTGCCGCTCTCGTCATCACAGTTTGCCCAGGAAGCCATGTGTTTCCTCAATGCCCGCAGCCAATCACTGCGCTTCGAGGGCTCGGGCGGTAGTGTGATAAGCGTTGCGACAGAGGGGTTTCCACATTTCGCGCTATGGTCGCGACCAGGTGCGCCGTTTCTCAGCATCGAGACCTGGAGCGGCCATGGCGATCCGCAAGGTTTCGACGGCGATCTCTACGACAAGCCGTCGATGATCCATCTCCCGCCGCAGCGGGAAAGCCGTCATCGCGCGACGTTCGAGTTTATCGGGGGATCGATCAGCGGCTGAGGCGAACAGTCGTCATGTCCATCGATATGACGTCGAATATGTCGGGTATCTGCGTCGGCGTCGGCGCAAAAAAATGTTTGTTCGGTGCCGAGGCGCAGGATGACAGCAGTGCAGCGTCTTCGCTCATCAGGCCGATCGTGTAGACGATGACGCCTTTGGATTTCGCTTCGGTGCAGGCTGCCAGGGTGCGCGCGTTCATGGTCGGCGCATCCGTGCTCCAGCGCGATCGCGTGTTGAGGCCGTCGGTGAGCAGGACGAGGATCTTGGTGTAGGTCCCGCCGAAGGGCAGGGCGTTATTGAACGGATCGCCCGGTGTCAGCGTCTGCAGTCCCCAGGCCACGCCTATGGTGAGGTTTGTCGTACCCCCGGGCGTCATCGAACTGACGGTCGCACGCATGGTCGGAAAGTTCTCCGTCAGCGGCATGACCTGCGCCATGTTGCAGGCGGCCGGCGTGAAAGAGAGGGCCGGCACCACGGATGTCGAGCTGGGCGTCACCGGAAACACATTGTAAACGCCGTCGATCGCCTCGAACAATGTTTCGGGTACGGCGGTCGATGGCACGGTTGCTTTGGCGTCATAGGCCGGCGATATGCGATCGCCAATACAGCCGGGCCATTGGCTGAGATCGCGCAACGGCTGTTTGATCCACATGGCGCCGGCGGCGGTCGTGGTATTGAGCCGGATCATGTTGCCGAAGGGGACGATCGACACCTTGACGTTGCCGATGCTTTTGTTGGCGGTTTCAAGCTTGTTCAGGAAGCTCGTCATCGCAGCCTTCAGCGTCGTCATCTTTCCCGAGTCGGCCATCGAACCGGTGTTGTCGAGGGCGAAGGCCACTTCGTAATTGGCATTGGTCGCCAGCGTGGCTTCGGCTGTGGCATTGAGCGTGCTCGTCGGCCGCTTCAGCAAGCCGCCGAAAGCGTTGGTGAACTCCGCGCTTGAAACTGCCCGGACCGTGTTGCCCAAGTCCGTGAGCGTAAAATTCAGCCCAGAGAGAGAGCCGGTCTGGCCGATGTTGGCGTTGAAGGCGGCGGTCGCGGTGCGGATCCGCTCGTCCGTCACGCCCACTGTCGTGCCCATGGAATCCTGGGTGACGATTGCCGCGGCCAGTGCGGCCGCATCGGTCGCCGCGCGCAATTTCGCCGAGGCGGCGACGGAGCGCGAATAATCGATCCCGGCGCCGGCCGCCACGCCGATGGGGATGATTGCGAAGCTGAAGAGCAGGGCGGTGTTGCCCCGCACATCGCGTTTGAAACGGGCGCAGGCACGGCGAAACGCCGCGAAGGAATACTGGCTTTTCACGGTCGTTGCTCAAATCCGGATAAGGAAAACGTCCTATCGTCGCCAAGAAATGTAAATAAATCAGTATTGACCTGCATTCTGCTTGGCACGCTGCCAGCGCTCTGCCAAAGAAAGGCGCGCTTTCGACAGGCGCCATGCTTGGAATTTGCAGGAGGAGCCGCTTTCGATGTCCGAATCGTCTCAGACAATGCGCGCGGGCACGCACCGCGAGGCCTTTATCATCGACGGGAAAGCCGTGTCACAACGGGTGCTGCAGGAGGTTTCGCAGGCCGCCGCCTCATTGATCTCCCAAGGCGTCCGGCCGGGCCTGGCGGTGGTGCTTGTCGGCGAGGATCCCGCGAGCCAAGTCTACGTAAAATCAAAGGGAAAAGCCGCTGAGGGCTGCGGCTTCCATTCTGTTCAACATACGCTTGCGCGCGACACCAGCGAGACCGATATCCTGGCCCTGGTCGGCAGGCTCAACGCCGATCCCGCCATCCACGGCATCCTCGTGCAACTGCCGCTGCCGCCGCATGTTAACGCAACCAGGATTCTGGAGAGCATTTCTCCGGCCAAAGACGTGGATGGTTTTCATCCGATTAACGCCGGCCTGCTCGCCATCGGCGATATCGGCCGGGCGCTGGTGCCGTGCACGCCGGCAGGCTCCATGCTGCTCATCGATGAGGCCATCAAGGCGCTTGGCCTGAAGCTGTCGGGCCTGGACGCGGTCGTCGTCGGCCGCTCCAACATCGTCGGGAAGCCGATGGCGCAACTGCTGCTCGGCGAAAACTGCACGGTGACGATCGCCCATTCGCGCACCCGCGACCT
>Ga0182744_1000978_pt1 | contig 25946 bp, 26 predicted proteins | sample eDN3rd30CKraftMG_FD_128525 | JGI IMG/M metagenome (GOLD analysis project Ga0182744, IMG submission 128525) | Enriched Miracle-Growth compost microbial communities from Emeryville, California, USA - eDNA 3rd pass 30_C Kraft MG (version 2) (version 2) ... | reverse complement strand
TTCGACATAAGTCTTTTTAGGGCAATTTAAATCTCAACTTCATAAAATTAGAATGTACAAGTACAACTTTCTTAAAAACCTTCTTTGTGAGCTTGCCAATTGGCGATTTTACTTAAAAAGTTAGCTTTATAAAGAAGGAATATGGGGAGTAATGTAGAATTATTAGTTATGAAAGTGGCATTCCAACTATATTTGTAGCTGCAGATTCATGCCCGATAAAAGAGGAAATTGTCGAAATCGCTTCTACATTTTCCGTAAAACTCTTTTAATTGCTTCTTATGATCAACATGGAAACAATTAGACTACATATGGTTATGCTGCATGAGAATATGTTGATTCCGGGAAAGAAGCTGCGGACTAATAAATCATGAATCCACTGCAAAGGGGGATATTACTGTTACACAGAATATTATGGTAAAGGCTAAAACCTTTAAATTCTGATGATTCTTCAAAATAAAAAGGTGATTTTCAACATTTTGTCGAAAAATGCAGGATTTTAGATTTCTTTGCAGAATAAGTACAATTGGAGATGTTTTTCATGGCAGAACGGATTGCCGAAGAAAAAATAAATCAAATTCGTCAGTCTGTTGATATAGTTGAAATAATTAGTGAGTATGTTCAACTAAAGAAACAAGGGCGAAATTACTTCGGATTATGTCCTTTCCATGGAGAAAACTCCCCATCGTTTTCCGTTTCAACCGATAAACAGATTTATCATTGCTTTGGCTGTGGAGCGGGAGGAAATGTTTTCTCTTTTTTAATGGAGCTTGAAGGAAAAACCTTCCTAGAAGCTGCCGTAAAATTAGCTGAAAAGGCAAATATTGATTTAGAAGTAAACTTCTCAGCTAGTGGGAAGGGGAAAAGTGTATCTCCGGAAATTCAGTCAATGCTGGATGCGCATGAGCTATTGTGTAAATTCTATCATCACTTATTAGTAAACACAAAAGACGGTCAACATGCTTTAGAGTATTTACTAAATAGAGGCTTTACTCGAGAATCGATTGATAAATTTCAAATTGGTTATTCCTTGAATTCATGGGATTTTGTTTACAAATTTCTAACGAAGAGAGATTTTTCTCCAGAAATAATGGAAAAGGCCGGTTTGATCATCAAACGAGAACGAGATGGAACCTATTTTGATCGATTCCGGGATCGAATTATGTTTCCAATTTTTGATCGCAACGGAAACAGTATTGCTTTTTCTGGAAGATCTTTAGGGACTGATGAGCCAAAGTATTTAAATAGTCCCGAAACTGTAATTTTTAATAAAAGTAAAATTTTATATAATTTTCATTTGGCCAAACCTAGTATAAGAAAGTTGCAGCAAGGAGTTCTTTTTGAAGGATTCGCTGATGTCATTGCTGCCGACAAGTCAGGTGTGGAAAATGGGATTGCCACTATGGGGACTTCCTTGACAGAAGAGCATATAACACTAATTCGGCAGAATACCCAATCTATAACGATTTGTTTTGATTCAGATAAAGCAGGTATTGAAGCTGCCTTTAGAGCAGGGAATATGCTAATTGATGCAGGTTGCACCATAAAAGTGGCTATGATGCCAGATGGACTTGATCCAGATGAATATATTAAGAAAAATGGTCCAGAAAAGTTTCGTAATGAGGTCATTGGCGCAAGCCTTACCTGGATGTCATTTAAATTTCTTTATTTTCGAAGAGGAAAAAATCTTCAAATAGAAGGAGATCGACTTGCCTATATCGAAACAATACTTAAAGAAATAAGTAAATTGACAAAAGCTGTTGAAAAAGATCATTATTTGCGGCAACTTGCTTCAGAGTTTTCAATTTCTCTTGATGCATTGCAGCAGCAGCTAAAACAAATCTTCTTTACTGAAAAAAGGAAGTCCAATGGGCAGACACAGCCTATAGATAAACCTGCTATTGTTGTAAGACCAGCAAATAAATTAAAGCCTGCTCATTACAATGCTGAAAGACGATTACTTGCCCATATGTTAAGAGATCGTGATATGGCCTATAAGGTACAGGATTTATTGCAGGGTAATACGTTTAACATTGATGAACATCAGGCAATAATAACTTATCTAATTGGTTTTTACGAAGAGCATGTTAATCCTGACTCTAGTGCCTTTTTAACCTATATTCAAGATGAAAATCTTAGAAGAATAGTCGTTGATATTGAGATGATGTCAATTAATGAAGAAATAAGCAATCAAGAATTAACTGATTATATCAAACAGGTGTTGAATTATCAAAAATTGTTAAAGATAAAAGAAAAAGAAGTGGAACAAAAAGAAGCTGAGCGACAAAGTGATTTTAGTAAAGCAGCTGCCATTGCGAATGAAATCATTCAATTGCGTAAATCGCTATAGATTCCAACTTTAATGTCTTTTATTCTGGAAGGAGGGGGACATATGGCTGAAAAATCAGCCCGTTCAAAAGAGGCCGAGAACGAATTGACCTTTGAACAAGTAAAAGACCAGTTAACGGTTCTGGGAAAGAAAACCGGCGTCCTTGCCTACGATGATATTGCGGAAAGAATGGCAAATTTTGAATTAGATTCTGATCAAATGGATGAATTTTATGAATTTCTAGGTGATCAAGGAATCGAATTAGTAGGAGAAAGTGACGAGGAAGATCCAAACCCTAAGCAATTAGCAAAAGGGGATGACGATGAGTTTGATTTAAATGATCTTAGCGTTCCTCCTGGTGTTAAGATAAACGATCCTGTTCGTATGTATTTAAAGGAAATTGGCCGAGTAGACTTACTTTCCGCTGAAGAAGAAATCAAGCTTGCTAACCGAATTGAGGAAGGTGACGAAGAGGCAAAACGACGCCTGGCTGAAGCAAACCTGCGTCTTGTGGTTAGTATCGCGAAACGATATGTTGGACGCGGAATGCTCTTCCTTGACCTAATTCAAGAAGGCAATATGGGTCTCATTAAAGCGGTTGAAAAATTCGATTATCGCAAAGGTTTTAAATTCAGTACGTATGCTACTTGGTGGATACGTCAAGCCATTACAAGAGCCATTGCTGACCAAGCTAGGACCATCCGTATTCCTGTTCATATGGTTGAGACTATCAATAAACTTATCCGTGTTCAGAGGCAATTACTTCAGGACCTAGGCCGCGAACCAACACCAGAAGAAATTGGTGAAGATATGGACTTAACGCCAGATAAGGTTAGAGAAATACTAAAAATCGCTCAAGAGCCTGTTTCGTTAGAAACTCCTATTGGAGAAGAAGATGATTCACACCTGGGTGATTTCATTGAAGACCAAGATGCTACTTCCCCTTCTGAGCATGCTGCATATGAATTATTAAAGGAGCAGCTAGAGGATGTTCTTGATACTCTTACAGACCGTGAAGAAAACGTCCTGCGCTTACGCTTCGGGTTAGATGATGGACGCACTCGCACACTAGAAGAGGTAGGAAAAGTTTTTGGCGTTACTCGTGAACGGATCCGACAAATTGAAGCAAAGGCACTGCGAAAATTACGACACCCTAGTCGCAGCAAACGTTTAAAAGACTTCTTAGAATAAATAAAAGATAGTTTACTTCTATAAAGGGGTAAACTATTTTTTTTTGGCTTTTAAGAATTAATTGGAAATGAAAGCACTTACTGTATTTGTATTTATTTTACTGAATTGTTTTACACTTTGCAAATGGGTAAAAGTAATCTTTTTGATTTACATCACAAATCGTTTTTGTAGAAAAGAATAATCCTTCATTCAAACCTTAATACAATTGATGTTAGGAGTGTGGATTTCATATTTGAATATAGCTAAAAATATTTATAGGTTTTTAAATCTTGTGAATATTGATAAACTCCCCTTATAATATTGGTAGCGCATACATTGCTTTAACTAGGGGGATGAATATGAATTTTGATTTAACGGCAGAACAAGAAATGATTAAAAAGATGATCCGTGAGTTTTCAGATGAAGTAGTGGCACCTGGTTCAATTGATAGGGATCGAAATAAACAATTTCCCGTTGAAGTTTTTAAACAGTTATCGGAAATGGGAATAATGGGTCTTCCGTTCCCAGAAGAATATGGCGGCGGCGGTGCTGACAGTGTTAGTTTCGCAATTGTTACTGAAGAATTGAGCAGGGCTTGTGCATCAACTGGTATTACCTACTCAGCTCATATTTCATTGGGAGGTGCTCCATTAAATTTATTTGGTACAAAGGAACAAAAACATAAGTTTCTTACCCCTATTTGCACGGGGGAATCATTTGGTGCTTTTGGATTAACCGAGCCAAATGCAGGTTCTGATGCAGGCGGCACACAAACCACGGCATCAAAGAGTAATGGTGAATATACCATAAATGGTAATAAATGCTTTATTACAAATGCCAGCTACGCAAAGCATTTAGCTATAACCGCCATAACAGGCATGAATAATGGGAAAAAGGAAATTAGTGCGATTATTGTACCTACAGATGCGCAAGGATTTTCCGTGATTGATAACTATGAAAAGATGGGTCTAAATGCTTCGAATACAACAGAGCTGGTGATGGAGAATGTACGGGTCCCAGAAGAGAATCTCTTAGGTAAAAAGGGTGAGGGATTTAAACAATTCCTAATCACTCTAGATGGGGGAAGGATAGGTATAGGTGCCATGGCTGTAGGAATAGCTCAGGGAGCCTTTGAGAAGTCATTACAGTACACAAAGGAGCGGAAACAGTTCGGGAAGTCTTTATCCTCCTTTCAGGCTGTTCAATTTAAGCTGGCAGATATGGCGATGAAAATTGAATTAGCAAGAAATATGGTTTATAAGGCTGCCTGGTTGAAGGATCAGGGCCGTCCGTTCAGTAAAGAAGCATCAATGTGTAAACTTTATGCTTCGGAAATATGTATGGAAGTAACCAATCAAGCTGTACAATTGCATGGCGGATATGGCTATATGAAGGAGTATCATGTTGAGCGAATGATGCGCGATGCAAAGCTTTTGGAAATTGGCGAAGGTACTTCTGAAATTCAAAGAACCGTTATTGCTCGTTTGATTGGTTGTTAAATGTATTTTTAGGGAAGATTAAAAGGGCTGACCTTTAAAATTCAGCCCTTTTTTACATATTTTCTAAATATTATCGTGACAAAATAAGTTTAGGGCTTTTCCTTCTGAAGTTTTTAAAGTAAAATAGTAATTGTTTGTAGAAGACTATTTATTTACAGTTGTACGTACATAAGGGAGGTTATATGATGAATCGAAATCCGGTTATTCCTTACATCCTAATCTTTGTATTTGGAATCGGACTAATGTTCTTATTGTCTTTCAAAGGCCTCGGGGATATGGATGAGCTTGCCAAGGAAAAAGAAGGCGGAACGGAAACGGAACAGGTTGCAAAAAGCCCTGAAGAAATTTACACAGGGTCTTGTGTAGGCTGTCACGGTGATGCATACCAAGGGGGAATGGGTCCTGCTCTAACAGGTGTTGGTGACAGATTATCCAAGGATGAGATCAAAGACGTCATTACAAATGGTAGAGGAAATATGCCAGCTGGTATGGTTAAACCAGAAGAAGCCGATGCAATGGCTGATTGGTTAGCTGATATAAAATAATGTTACAATGGAAAGGTCCTTTGCTTATGTAAAGGACTTTTTTTATACTAGAATTAATACATAAAAAGTGGTGAATAAGTTGAATACAGATAAATTATCAGTTCGGTTAGGAACCGTAGCAAAATACGTTCCAAAAGATTCAAGAGTGGCCGATATAGGTTCCGATCATGCATACCTACCTAGCTATCTTGTTAAGAATGGACAAATAACCTTTGGGATTGCAGGGGAAGTAGCTAAAGGTCCATTTCAGTCTGCTGAAAAGAATGTAATGGCAGAAGGTCTTTCTGATATGATTTCAGTCAGGCTGGGTGATGGTCTGGAAGTAATCCAGCCAGGTGATGTTGATTGTATAACCATTGCTGGAATGGGCGGAAGTCTAATCAGTAGTATTTTAGAAAGCGGCAAGAATAAATTGACTGGGGTGAATCGCCTCATATTGCAGCCTAACATTAATGCATCAGCCATTCGAAACTGGATGGTGGAAAATAGTTGGGAATTGATTGCGGAGGAAATTATTGAAGAAGATAACAAAATATATGAAATTTTAGTTGCCGAAAAAGGAGAACCATTAAAGCCTTATCGTGAAGTATCATTAGAGTGCGGATTATTAGTCGGACCCTATCTTCTTCAGAGAAAAGAAAAAGCATTCTTGAAAAAATGGACCTTAGAAAAAAATAACTGGAAGCGGATTTATGAACAACTTGAAGGCGCTGCGCCAACAGCTGAAACAGAAGAGAAAAAACAAGAGGTTCTTAAAAAAATATCACTTGTCGAGGGGGTATTGGATCATGAAGAAAGCCAATGGTCATGAAATTATTCAACTTTTTGAGCAGTTTTCACCTAAGGGTCTAGCGATGGAGGATGATAAGATTGGGTTGCAAATTGGCCGCTTGAACAAAAAAATTGATAGGGTTATGATCGCTCTTGATGTACTAGAAGAAGTAATAGATGAAGCCATTGAAAAGAATGTACAGCTTATCATCGCGCATCATCCGCCGATCTTTCGACCACTTAAGAATGTTATCACTGACACAGTACAGGGAAGAATGATTGAAAAGCTGATAAAGCACGATATAGCTGTGTATGCGGCTCACACCAACCTTGATGTAGCCAAAGGGGGAGTAAATGACCTCCTAGCAGATGCCTTGGGACTGGAAAACCCTGAAGTACTTGTTCCGACCTTTGAAGAGAGGCTCAAGAAAATCGTTGTCTATACACCATTAAGTCACGCTGACGAGATTAGAAGGGTTCTTGGAAATGCTGGTGCAGGTTTTATTGGAAATTATAGTCATTGTTCCTTTTCGGCAGATGGAACAGGAAGATTTATGCCTGGTGAAAACACAAATCCTTATATTGGCTCACAAGGTCAATTAGAATCGGTGGATGAAGTAAGAATAGAAACCATTGTCCCAGTGAAACTGTTAAAAAGGGTAGTAACGGCTATGTTAAAAGCCCATCCATATGAAGAGGTGGCCTATGATGTGTATCCGGTTGAAAATAAAGGTGAGGTTCTAGGACTAGGAAGAATTGGAACTGTTCAGGAAATGACTGTAAGAGAATTTGCTGAGAGAGTTAAAGAAGCTTTGCAGGTTGATACGGTCAGGGTGGTAGGTGATTTATCATCACGTGTGAAAAAAGTTGCTGTATTAGGCGGAGATGGTAATAAGTATTTCAAACACGCCAAGTTTAAGGGCGCAGATGTTTATATAACTGGTGATATTTACTATCATACAGCTCATGATGCCATGATGGAGGGATTAAATATGATTGATCCTGGACATAATGTTGAAAAAATCATGAAAAAGGGACTCACAGCCACACTTTCAAGAATGTGTGAGGAAACTGGCTATGAAGTTGAAATCTTCCCTTCAGAAGTCAATACAGATCCATTTACATTCATATAAAAAAATACCGGTCAGAATAATCTGACCGGTTATTTTTTTACCTTTGGCAGAATTTTATTTAGAGGAACACTTTTACGACGTTCCCAAGTTGCTTCGTTATTAGGATCAAATTGTTCTAAGAAGGTAATGACTTCTTTTGTAATTGGTGTGGGAGTTGAAGCACCAGAAGTAACGGCCACGTTCTTAGCGTCCTTAATCCAATCAATTTCTAACTCTGAAATATCGGCAATTCGATAAGCTTTTGTACCAGCAATTTCTTCTGAGACTTGTGCGAGACGATTGGAGTTATTACTCATCGGATCTCCAACCACTATTGTCACATCCGCCTCAGTAGCTTGACCAGCAACTGCTTCCTGACGCACCTGTGTGGCATTGCATATTTCATTATGTGCCTCTGCATGGGGGTATTTTTCTTGAACCTTTTTCATGGTCTCAGCAACGTCCCATTGACTCATTGTTGTTTGGTTGGTAACAATTAACTTCTCACAATTAATCGTCAATGCTTCAACATCACTCGGTGTCTCTACCAGATGAACAGCATCAGGAGCTACGCCGACCGCTCCTTCAGGCTCAGGATGGCCTTTTTTGCCAATGTAAATAACCTGAAACCCTTGTTTAGTTTTTTCTTCTATTAAATCATGTGTTCTCGTAACATCCGGACAAGTAGCATCAATTGTAACAAGGCCTTTCTTTTTAGCAAGCTCTCTCACTTCTGGCGAAATGCCATGTGCTGTAAAAATAACAGTCCCAGTATCCACCTTGTCCAGAATGTCCTTGCGATTTTTACCATCAAGAGTAATAATACCTTCTTCAGCAAAAGCATCAGTAACGTGTTTATTATGAACAATCATCCCTAAAATGTAGATCGGGCGAGGTAATGATTTATCTAATGCTGCATTCCTTGCTATCACCATGGCGTCAACAACACCATAACAATAACCGCGTGGTGAAATCTTAATGATTTGCATATAATAAAGTCCTCCTAAGGAACGTTTGACTTTGAATCTATGTAATTATTATATAAAACTAATAGAAATAATACAAAGATACTTTTTTCCTGTGAAATACACAGAAAAATAAAAAAGATGCTGTTCGTTCAGCATCTTTGTTTAAATGTATAATTTTGGAAGTGATGGTCCGTTTGGACGTTTACTTTCTTCATTTTGTTCCGTTTGGATATTTTCTTTCCTTTTTTGCTTAGGTTTTGGCCGATTTTCTGGTGAAACAGTATCTTTCTCCATGATAGGAGTTTCTGCTGTGTGTTCTTCTGACTTATCGTCGGCAGGTAAATCTTTAAACCCTTTATATAATTTCCACATCATTGGAATGTTCTTGACGATAGGTCCGTACTGCTGAATCATTGGAGCAATCGACTGTGCAGTCTTCAATACTTGTTGAGTATTATTAAGGAACCCCGAAAGACTGTCAGGATTACTTAGAGTTTGAAGGATAGAGCCAACTCCACCTGTACCACTGGCGGCAGCCCGGCCAGCTTGGCGCATCCCTCCAATTCCTGCGGGTTGGTTCTTCTGCTTATTTCCGCCAAGAATTTTTGAAAGTAATCCCCCGCCATTGCGTCTTCCTTGTCCTCTTCCCATGTTTTGCCCCATCATGGGTCTGATGCCGTTCATTGTCTGCTGTAGTCCCATCATTTGTCCATTACCGCCATAGGGATTCATCATATGTTGTTGACCACCAAATGGCCCAGGACCCATCATATGTGGTCCCATACGTCCGTGCATGGGATACCTTGGTCTAGGCTGCTGCATACGTATGTCCTCCTCTTAAATTAAAGCCTTATAAACTATGGTATGCAGCTTCCTGAAATTGGTTTAGGAATTAACACAGTGATATTATAGAAATTTCATGATTAAAAGTAGTTTAAAGGTAAAAGATGATAATAACTGGTTATTTAGATGAATCTTTACTATAATGATATGATGGAAATAAAAGTGGAAGCTCTTGTTAATGCAAGAAAACTACTCCATGAACGGTAGAAATTAAATATAAGGAGCAATAACATGAAGGAAAATCGTTTTGAACGTTTTAATTTTCAGCCTTTTATCATAGAAGCAGTTAAAGAACAGGGGTTTTATGAACCAACTGAGATACAGGAACGGATGATTCCATTAGTCCTGAAAAATGAAAGTGCAATCGGTCAATCCCAAACTGGTACTGGGAAAACGCTTGCCTTTGTTTTACCTATTCTAGAGAAGATAAATCCTGACCGTAAAGAGGTACAGGCTGTTATCACTGCGCCAACAAGAGAACTTGCTTCACAAATCTATCATCAAATTCTAAAGGTGACAGAGCATTGCAGTCCAGACAAGGCGATTATGACAAGATGTTATATTGGTGGAACAGACAAGCAAAGAACCATTGATAAATTAAAAACACAGCCGCATATTGTCGTTGGAACTCCAGGCAGGATTAAAGATCTGATGGTGGAGCAGGCGCTTTTTGTCCATACTTCAGAAGTACTTGTAGTGGATGAAGCGGATATGATGCTTGATATGGGCTTTATCGAGGATTTGGATCAAGTAGCTGCAAAAATGCCTGAGAAACTACAAATGCTTGTATTTTCTGCCACTATTCCAGAAAAACTTAAACCGTTTCTCAAAAAGTACATGGAAAATCCGAAAACGATTCAAATTGATGCCAAAAGAAAAACAGCAGAGAATTTAACACATTATCTTCTGCCTTCAAGGCACAGAAATAAAAAACAACTGGTTCACGATGCACTAGTACAATACAATCCATATTTAGCGATTGTTTTTACAAATACCAAAAAAATGGCTGAAGAAGTTGCCAATTTTTTGATTAATAAAGGACTAAAGGTTGCTCGTGTTCATGGAGATTTAAACCCGCGTGAACGGAAAAAAATGATGAAGCAAATTCAAGATTTAGAGTACCAATATATTGTTGCCACAGACCTAGCTTCAAGAGGAATTGATATTGAAGGGATAAGTCATGTTATTAACTATGAATTACCAACGGATTTAGATTTTTACGTTCACAGAGTGGGGCGGACTGCAAGGGCAGGAAATTCGGGTGTTGCTCTTACTGTTTATGATGTCTCTGATGAGGATGCGTTAAATAGACTCGAAAAAATGGGTATTCAATTTAAACACATCGATCTTAAAAAAGAGGAATTTGTTGAATTAGAGGATCGAAATAAAAGAAAGACCCGGGTAAGGAAAGAAGATGAAGCAGAAAAGACTGCAAAAAGTATGGTTAAAAAACCTCAAAAGGTGAAACCGGGTTACAAAAAGAAAATGCAGTGGGAAATGGACAAAATTAAAAAGCGTCAAAGACGTTTAAACAAGAAGTAATGGTGAAGGGAGAGAGGAGTTTTGTTGAAAATAGGATCACATGTTTCAATGAGCGGTAAAAAAATGCTGCTGTCAGCAAGCGAAGAAGCAGTTTCTTATGGCGCTAATACTTTTATGATATATACGGGCGCACCACAAAACACTAGAAGAAAAAAAATAGAAGATCTTAATATTGAAGCAGGAAGAAGGCATATGGAGGAGAATGGAATATCCGAAATTGTTGTCCATGCTCCGTACATTATTAATATTGGGAATACGACAAATCCGGACACCTTTGATTTAGGTGTAAGATTCTTACGTACTGAAATTGAAAGAACAGAGGCACTTGGTGCGAAACAAATTGTCCTGCATCCTGGAGCTCACGTAGGCGCAGGTACCGAAGCGGGGATTAAGAAAATTATTGAAGGCCTGAATGAAGTATTAACAGGCAAAGAACAATTACAAATTGCTTTAGAAACAATGGCTGGAAAAGGATCTGAATGCGGAAAGTCGTTTGAGGAACTAGCTATGATTATTGATGGGGTAAATTATAGTGATAGACTTTCTGTTTGTTTTGATACATGCCACACCCACGATGCTGGATATAATATTGTGGAGGATTTTGATGGAGTATTAAATGAGTTTGATAAAATTGTGGGTTTGGATAAACTAAAGGTTCTTCACATTAATGATAGTAAAAATGCTGTAGGAATGAGAAAAGACCGACACGAAAACATTGGCTTTGGTCATATCGGATTCAAAGCACTCAATTATATCGTCCATCATCCCCAATTAGCGGATGTTCCAAAAATACTTGAAACGCCATTCGTGGGTGAAGACAAAAATAATAAAAAGCCGCCTTATGCATTTGAAATTGAAATGCTGAGAGGACAAAAGTTCAACGAGAATCTGCTTGATAAAATTGTACAAGGTTAACAAAAAGCTGTGCCAAGGGCACAGCTTTTGCTATTACTTTGTAAATTGTACAAAAAGTTTATTTACTTCTCTTGCTGCTTCAGGGCCGGCAATTTTAGCAATTTCTTTAATCAATGCGGATCTTTCACGATCATCAAAAATATTTACATTTTTACCTCTTAAGTATTGAGCAACCTTATGTGCTTGCTGCTTATTCACTCGAATATTAAATTGTTGTGCATACTTGAAAAGTTCATCACCAGTAAGGGTATTAATCTTATGATTTATGACGCTTTCAAAAATCTTCACACTCATCACTCCTTCATTTACTGTATGAAGGGGAGAATTAGAGTGTTACAAAATGAATACTAAGGTGTCCAATAATAAAACCTTGTAAAGGCAAAGACTTTACATTAAGAAGTTCCTATTGTATACTACTTTAAGTTAAATCGGAATGATTCTTAAAATTAAGGTGTGAAACTATGAAATCACAAGCTCTTATTGAAATAAAACAACTTTCCTATCGCTATGAAAAGGAAATTGTTCTTGAGAATATTAATTTAGCCGTACCAAATGGTTCCTTTCTGGCTATTGTCGGTCCAAATGGATCAGGAAAATCAACATTATTGAAATTAATCCTGGGATTACTAAAACCGCAAAGAGGAGAAATCCGCTTATTTGGCCAGGAAATGAGTAAATTTAAAGACTGGCAGCAAATTGGTTATGTTTCTCAAAAAGCAAATTCATTTAATACCGGTTTTCCGGCCACTGTTTTTGAGGTCGTATCCAGTGGATTAACAAAGAAACTTGGATTATTTCGCTTCTTTAAAAAAGAGGACTCCCAAAAGGTCTATGACGCCTTGGAAGCTGTGGGAATGAGAACGTTCAGTAGCCGAAATATCGGTGAGCTTTCAGGAGGGCAGCAGCAAAGAGTATTTATTGCTCGTGCACTTGTTAGTGAGCCTAAGCTATTGATTTTAGATGAACCAACGGTTGGTGTTGATGCTGAAAATGTAAATGCATTTTATCAGATGCTAGCTGATCTAAACAAAAATCGAGGTATTACACTCCTACTAGTTACACATGATGTTGGAACCATTTCAGATAAAGTTTCACATGTAGCCTGTCTTAATAAGCATTTACACTTTCATGGAGATACAAAAGAATTTGAAAGACACCAAAGTGAAGGAATGTCTGAATTCTATGGAATGGATGTCCATCTCATTTCCCATCAACATGACCACGGAGGCGTTTTTAAATGATTCAAGGATTATTTCAATATGAATTTTTACAAAATGCCTTTCTAACAGGAATTTTAATAGGTTTTCTTGCACCTTTATTGGGTGTTTTTATCGTTGTCAGAAGACTTTCTTTAATTGCTGACGCTTTAAGTCACGTAACTTTAGCAGGAATTGCTGCCAGCCTTCTTCTTGAAAAATATTTTCTTGTTCTTAGTGGATTAAATCCACTTTACTTGGGAATGGTCTTTTCTGTCGGAGGTTCGTTGTTTATAGAAAAACTACGTGGTGTTTATAAACATTACCAAGAGCTTGCAATCCCGATCATTTTGTCAGGAGGTATCGGCCTCGGGGTAATCTTTATTTCACTTGCTGATGGGTTTAATACAGACTTGTATAGCTATTTATTTGGAAGTGTCTCAGCTGTCAGCCGAACGGATTTATGGGTTATTTTTGTTATAAGTATCGTCGTGGTAATTACCATTATTTTATTATATAAAGAACTGTTTTTATTATCATTTGATGAAGAGCACGCCAAAGCATCTGGAATCGCAGCAAAAAGTATTCATTTTATTTTTATAATTATGGTGGCACTTGTGATTGCTGCCTCTATGCGAATTGTAGGAATCATGCTTGTTTCTTCATTAATGACATTACCGGTTGCTGCAAGCATCCGTATTGCCAAAGGATTTAAACAAACCATCTTTTTGTCCATCATATTCGGAGAGATATCTGTTCTTGGAGGACTGTTTGCTTCTTATTACCTTGACCTTGCTCCAGGAGGAACAATTGTCATGATTGCAGTAGCTATATTAGTGTTTACCATCGTATATAAAAAATTATTGATTAAAAATCAGCTATCAAAAGGGGGGGCAGCAGGATGAATGTTAATGAAGCTATTCAATTCTTAAAAGAAAATGGATTTAAACAAACAGGCAAAAGAGAAGATATGCTTCAATTGTTTGCTGATAGTGATAAATATTTAACAGCTAAGGATGTTTTAGATGAGTTAAAAGAAGATTATCCCGGATTAAGTTTTGATACGATCTATCGTAATCTTTCTCTCTTTGTAAAAATGGGAATTCTTGAAATGACTGAACTTTCTGGCGAGAAGCATTTTCGCTTTTCCTGTTCACGGCACCAGCATCATCATCATTTCATCTGTATGGATTGCGGTAAGACAAAAGAGATTGAAACCTGTCCTATGAACAGCTTAAGTGAGGATTTAAAAGGATATGATATCTCCGGGCACAAATTCGAAATTTATGGACGCTGTCCTGAATGCAATTAAAAAGAAAAACAGCATGGCTGCGAGAGCCATGCTGTTTTTCTTTTTTATCTAAGCCAATTTTCAACCCAATTATTCGCCTCATACCAATTATTAACGCGAACAACACCTTTAGGAATTGGGTCCTGATTATACGGTGTATTAAATAAAAGGACTGGGATATCACATTCTTCATGAATCATAACAGCATTATCGTGTTTATCCTCGAGGAATATATCCACTTCATGTCGTTTAGCTGTAGACACCTTGTCGTGGGATCCAATTAGTTCAATATGGTTGTAGGACAAACCTTTCCTGGCAAACCATTTCTTTGTATTTTCTAACAAGTGCGGTCCCCTGGCGCTTATGAAAAATAATTCATGTTCATTTTTCCACTTTGTAAGAATCTTTTCTGCACCTTCAGCTAACGGCGATTTCTCATAAATGATGGGCTCGTTTTCAATAAACCACTTTGCAAATCTTTCCTCGGAAACTTTAACCACCTTATTTAAGTCATATTCTTTTACATCAGCTAGAGTGATGTTTAATCCAAATCCTTCATTAATAAAGGGCAATAGTGCTGATGGACATGTGACTGTACCATCAATATCAATTCCAAATCTTTTCCTCATATATCGTCACCTTCAAATGTTATGCTTAATATCTTTATTTTACCATACTAAAAAGATGAAAGTTACAAACAATAATTAATGCTCCTATTACTGAAAGTGAGGGATTCGGATGGAAGATAAAAAAGACACGAAAATACGTGGGTATCTCCCAAGTCCAAACACTGATGTAGATAGCCCAGATTATCCTTCAGATTATCGCGAGGAGACAGCTGCTGAAATTGCAGCCCCTGTTCCTATTTCCCGACCTGCATTTCAGGAAAGATCAAAGTCTGATCAAGGAATGCGGACCGGTGCTGGAACAGGCATGGGCTGGGCTGCTTTAGTTCTATCAATACTATCACTGTTTGTCATGCCGATTCTTTTTGGTGCAGCAGGTATTGTGTTAGGGTTCATTGCTAGACGTCGAGGAGCCGAAGGGCTTGGGGCGTGGGCAATTGGGATAGGTGCTATTTCGATCATTGTCGGAATCTTTATCCTGCCGTTCTTTTAACAGCAACAGTAACTTGCAAATATAGGGGCATAAAAAGCGTAAGCACCTTTTCTAAGGATGCTTCGCAAAAAAAGAAACCCGGCAGGTTTGCCGGGTTTCTTCATTTCGCTTATTGGTTTGTTACTTGAGCTTCTTCTGCAGCTTTTTTCTGGAAATATTCTTCAGCAATTTGATCGATTTCTTTCTTTAATTCATCAACTAATTGGTCCTCAGGGACTTTACGAACAATCTCGCCTTTACGGAATAGTAATCCTTCCCCACGAGCGCCGGCAATTCCGATATCAGCTTCTCTCGCTTCACCAGGTCCGTTAACGGCACATCCCAAAACAGCTACTTTTATTGGCGCTTTTATAGTTGAAATATATTCTTCTACTTCATTTGCAATACTGATTAAATCAATTTCGATTCGACCGCAAGTTGGACAAGAGATTAAGGTTGCTGCATTGGAGGAAAGACCAAATACCTTTAACAGCTCTCTCGCTACTTTGACTTCTTCAACTGGGTCAGCACTTAAAGAAATACGAAGCGTATTACCAATTCCTTTGCTAATAATCGCACCAAGTCCTGCAGCACTTTTAACAGTACCTGCAAATAATGTTCCTGATTCAGTAATTCCTAAATGTAACGGATAATCAAATGCTTTAGAAGCTTTTTCATATGCCTCAATTGCAAGGTTTACATCAGATGCTTTCATGGAAACAATAATATCGTGGAAATCTAGGTCTTCAAGGATTTTGATATGATGGAGGGCACTTTCAACCATCCCATCGGCAGTTGGATAACCATATTTTTCAAGAATCCTTTTCTCAAGTGAACCTGCATTTACGCCAATCCGGATAGGGATTCCACGTTCCTTTGCAGCCTTAACAACAGCTTCTACTTTTTCCCGCTTCCCAATATTTCCTGGATTAATCCGAATCTTATCAGCGCCGCCCTCAATAGCTTTAAGCGCTAATTTATAATCAAAATGGATATCAACAACTAGTGGGATATTGATTCTTTTTTTGATTTCAGGTATAGCATTCGCGGCACGTTCGTCGGGACATGCAACGCGAACAATTTGGCAGCCTGCTTCTTCAAGACGTTTAATTTCCGCAACAGTTGCTTCGACATCATGCGTTTTTGTAGTCGTCATGCTTTGTATAAATAATTCGTTACTCCCGCCAATGGTTAAATTACCAACCTTAATGGGACGGGTCTTTGTACGATGAATAATTTCACTCAAGGGAAATTCGCTCCTTCAATTTGGATTCGAATAATAGTTAGTTTAAACATGCACCTACTATTTTATCAGTCCTCTGCTAATCTTGACAAGACTGATGCTTCTGTCTCCCTATTTTGAGTAATCAGGAAATTGATAGGTTGAGCCAATTTGAATTTTTTCTGGAGCTTGTCCGGGATTTAAGCTTCGGAAGTCTTCAACTAATTCTTCAATCGATACGGGTAACGGTTTTTTTATATGATTTTCCACAATGGATATCAGCGTTTCGCCAGGTTCAACCTCGGCTTCAAAGGCATCAATTGTATTTTCTGGAGTAGACATGGTTGCCACTGTTTGTTCCTGCTTTTGAGTTTCATTTATTGGCAAAGTACCGGCTGTTAAATCAATATAAATAACATAAATTGTTAGTAATCCTAAGAGAAAGAAGAATATTCTTTTCATGAGACACGCCTCCAATATGGAATGTTTGTACATTCCTATGCTTGTCCCATTCGTTATAGAACGAAAAAACGCACCCATAGGGTACGTTTAACTTTCGATATTTGTTTTTTCGCTTGGTATTTCTTTTAATGCTAAGTATAGGATGATAATTTCAACAAACCAATTAATGATAAAGCTATTTGGTACAGGAGTATTTAGGGCACTCATAATCGTAAAGAATACAGTTGGTAATGTTACACTATAGGCCGCCATTCTCCATAAATGACGATAACTTATTTTTTTACCTGCAAGACTCTTTAATAATAAGCCGAACCAAGCAAGAATAGACACTTCGATGAAGTTTACCGCACTCGAGAAAAGGAACATTATAAGAGACATGACTGGAATAATAATACCTTTCATACCGTCAATTGTATCAACTATATTGATAAAGTCTTCTTTTGATAACGTCAAGCCTTCAAGCATGGAGTAGGAATAGGTATCAATCCTTCCTCCTGCTGATACCGCAATTTCATTCTTAAGTAAAGCAATAGCATTATTTGCATCTTCCACATCTTCGGTTGTAATAACTCCAGTTGGATCAATTATAATGGTGAAGTCTCCCTTATCAATGGTTATGGGTACATCTGTCTCTGCAGACAAATTACCATTATCGATTGTAAATGGTGGGAGTTCATTATTCATAACGGATTTTGTATCTTCGAGTCCTGCTGTAAGCATTGTGCTTAAGTAGTAGATGGCTGGCAGGATGGATAGTAGAGTGAGAAGAAACACATATAATATTGTTTTTCCAATTCCCTGAAAGCGAAATGAGGCAATGTCCTTTGGGGAATGAGTACTCTTATAAAATTGCTTAAAAATGTTCATGTTTAACCACCTTATTAAAGATTCATCATCTATTGTAGCTTTTGAGGCAGATATTAACAAGAATGATGAATTATGAAACTAGTTAGGAATGAAAACGTATATTTCTATAAATATATTTTCTAAAGGAATGAGAATAAATGGAGATTGTTTATTGGTCAATTATTTCGATTTTATTTATCATAGGGTTTGCTGGACTTATTTATCCAATCATCCCTAGTGTTTTATTTCTATTAGCAGGCTATATATTATATGGGGTCTTTTTTTCCTTTGAGCCCTTTAGCTGGTTCTTTTGGCTGGTTCAGAGTTTATTAGTAGTTCTGTTATTTGTAGCAGATTATATTGCAAATATGATCGGGATCCAAAAATACGGAGGTTCGAAGGCTGGAGTCTGGGGAAGTACAATCGGTCTTATCGTTGGTCCCTTTGTTATTCCATTCCTAGGAATTATACTAGGTCCATTTATTGGAGCGGTGGGGGCAGAACTGTTAGTAAATAAAAGAGACGTTAAAAACAGTTTAAAAATAGGATTCGGATCTGTTATTGGATTTGTCAGCAGTGTAATCACTAAGACGATTATACAATTATTAATGATTGCATACTTCCTAATAGTGGTTCTATAATGGAAAACTCCTGCTAGCAATTGTGAGCAGGAGTTTTAATTAATTTACACCACAAATCTCATAGGGGCAGTTTTGGCAATCTACTTCTTCTTTAAGAAATTTAAGATTTTTTATTGTGAATTTTTGCTGGTCATAGGAGATAACATCATTTTCCCGCAATTCTTTTAATGCACGTTGAATAACTTCTCTTGTACCAAAAGTTAAGTTCGCAAGCTCCTGATGTGTTAATGGGAAATCAATAAGTATACCATCTTCGGTCTTTATCCCATACCTATTACAAAGTCTAATTAAGATTGAGTAAAGACCGCCTTTCTTGCCATTCATAATTAGATCCTGGCATTTCATTTGAGCTTTTAGGTAACTTGTGCTTAACCAAGAAACAAATGCATTCATTGCATCTGGATCATTCATGATAAATTCTTCGAATTGTTCTTTTTTTATAGCAAGAATTTCACAATCATTTAGTGTCTTTGCATAAAACTGATAATGGGGATTTTGTTTAAATATTTGATATTCAACTATTAGTTCTCTGCTATTCAAGATTTTCAAAATAAAGTCTTTCCCACGCATATGAACTCTTCCGAGAGAAACGGTGCCACTGAGCAGAAGGTAAATATATTCAACAGAATCATTCTCTTGGAAGAGAACAGTTCCCGCTTTTAACTTTTGTATTTGCTCCGCATTACGAAAGAAATGATCCAATAAACTATATATAGAAAAACTGCTTATTAGCATATTTCCCACTCCTTTTATCCCTTCAATTTAATTTAATCATGTATTACAATCTATCACCGGTTGAAACATGACAATTTATCGAATAATTGTTTTTATCCATTACGGATAAAATATGAATAAAAATATCCGTAAAAGGTTATTGTAAATTTGTTAGGTACTAAGCATTTTATTTGAAAGAAAACACTTTCTTTGGTAATCTTAAGCTACACAGCTTTAGGAATATTCTAAAATCGTTCTGATATTGGACATATCTCTAAAGTGAAAAATACTTTTTTATACATAGGAGGAAATACCAATGGCATTTGAATTACCACAATTACCTTATGCGTATGATGCGCTTGAGCCTCACATTGACAAAGAAACAATGAACATTCACCACACAAAACATCACAACACTTATGTGACTAACCTAAATAATGCTCTTCAAGGTAATGAAGAACTATTATCAAAATCTGTTGAAGAGGTTATTGCTAACCTAGATGCAGTTCCAGAAGCAGCTCGCACAGCTGTACGTAATAACGGCGGCGGTCACGCTAACCACTCATTATTCTGGCAAATCCTTGCTCCAAATGGCGGCGGTGCACCAACTGGTGAGTTAGCTGATGCAATCAGCAATAAATTTGGCAGCTTTGATAGCTTTAAAGAAGAATTCGCAAAAGCAGCTACTACTCGTTTTGGTTCTGGCTGGGCTTGGCTATCTGTGAGCAATGGTGAATTAGAGGTGTCTAGTACACCTAACCAAGACTCTCCTCTAATGGAAGGAAAGACACCTATCTTAGGACTTGATGTTTGGGAACACGCGTATTACCTAAATTATCAAAACCGTCGTCCTGATTACATCTCATCTTTCTGGAATGTAGTAAACTGGGATGAAGTTTCTAAGCGTTACAACGCAGCGAAATAATTTGATTACTAATTATTAAGACAGCTGATTGATTTCAGCTGTCTTTTTCATTTTTTCGTATAAAGGACCCCTGCTTGTTAAAGACTAACCCTTATCACAAAGGGGAGTTATTATGGCGAAAAAATTTAGTTTATTAGGTGACGTAAAATTAACGAAAGATTTATCCTTACTGTTAATAATTGGCGGTTTGTATTCATTGAGTGTTGCCCTATCAAATACTTTTGTAAATATTTATTTATGGAAACAAACAGGCGAATATTCGGATCTTGCATTATATAACCTGTCGATTGTCATTCTACAGCCTTTGACCTTTATCCTTGCGGGCAGATGGGCAAAAAAAATTGATCGAGTCAAAGTGTTAAGAGTTGGTGTTACATTTCTAGCGTTATTTTACCTAATGGTATTAATAACAGGCAAAAATGCTTCAACCTATCTATTGCTTTTAGGGAGTATGCTTGGAATTGGATATGGATTTTATTGGCTTGCTTACAATGTCCTAACTTTTGAAATAACCGAACCTGAAACGAGAGACTTTTTCAATGGCTTTTTAGGAATCCTATCCTCAACTGGCGGGATGATTGGACCGATTGCTGCTGGATTCATTATTACTCGTTTTGAAAAGTTCACTGGGTATACGATTGTGTTTGGGATTTCTTTAGCCTTATTTGCACTTGCGGTATTCATGAGCTTTTCATTAAAGCCACGGCCTGCAAATGGAAAGTATTGTTTTAAACGGATACTGGATGAGAGAAAACAAAATAAAAACTGGCGGCTTATTACAAATGCGAATTTTTTTCAAGGGCTTAGAGAAGGGACATTTTTATTTATTATCTCCGTCCTCGTTTATATTTCAACTGAAAGTGAAATGGCGTTAGGAACGTTTGGTCTTATTAACTCTGGAATTTCTTTTATTGCCTATTATTTTGCATCTCGGTTAATTAAAAAAGATAAGCGAAAAAAGGCTATCCTTGTTGGTGGTATTATCCTGTATTTGGCTGTTTTATTGATCGTCTGGGATATTAGTTATGTAAAACTATTAATTTATGCAGCGATGATTGCAGTTGCTTATCCAATTTTGCTTGTACCATACATGTCAACGACTTATGATATTATTGGATCTGCTTGGAAAGCGGCAGAAATGAGAATAGAGTATATCGTTGTCCGTGAAATTTTTATTAACTTGGGAAGAATCGTCTCCATTTTGTCATTCCTCGCTGCAGTAACTTGGTTCAATGAAAAGGAAAGTATTCCAATTCTCCTTTTATTTCTTGGTGCTGGACATTCATTAATCTATTTGTTTGTTAGACGAGTCCAACTGCCCACAGCATAATGCGATGAGTAATTCAAATTACTCATTGCGTTTTTTTGTTTACAGGTATTTGGAGTTGTTTGTTGAATAGTGTCAATTGGTAAGAGTTTTTAATAGTAACACTGATGGTTTTAAGCTAAAATATAGCTTATGATGTCGTTTAGGACGAGGAAGTGGAGAATTTGGATATTAAAAAGAGAAAAAAACCGCATGTTACCTTCCGGTTAAACATACTTTTCTTTGTTATATTTTTGCTGTTTTCAATTTTGATATTACGATTAGGTTTGGTACAAATTGTTTATGGAGATGACTTTAAACGTGAAATCGAACGGACAGAGGATATAACAGTGAATAACCCAGTCCCTCGTGGGAAAATGTTTGACCGTAACGGGAAAATTATCGTTGATAATACCCCATTAAATGCAATTACCTACACAAAATTTCAGGATACAAGCCAAGAGGAAATGCTTGAAACTGCGGAACGATTGGCAGCATTGATTGATAAAGATATATCGAAGGTTCGTGAGCGTGATAAACAGGATTTCTGGATATTAAAAAATCCTGAGAGAGCAAAAGAAAAAATTACGGAAAAAGAATGGGACTTATACGAACAAGACGAATTGGATGATAAAGAAATATATAATCTCCAGCTAAAAAGAATTGAGGAAAAGGACCTTGCTAGTTTAACTACACAGGATTTAGAAACGCTTGCGATATTCAGGGAATTTAATAGTGGTTATGCTTTAACACAGCAAATTGTTAAAAATGAAAATGTCACTCCTGAAGAGTTCGCAGTTGTTAGTGAAAATTTAGAAGATTTACCTGGTGTTGATACTACTACGGATTGGGAAAGGTATTATGCATTTGGCAATACCTTAAAAACCGTGCTTGGTAATGTAACCTCTTCTAATGAAGGACTTCCGAAGGATAAACTAGATGAATATCTTGCTAGAGATTATAACCGAAATGATCGGGTGGGAAAAAGTTATATTGAGCAGCAATACGAAGATGTTTTACATGGGCAAAAGGGTAAAGTGAAAAATATCACGGATAAAGCAGGTAAAATCCTTTCCACTGAAGTGGTTTCAGAAGGACAACGTGGTAAAGATCTTGTCTTAACGGTAAATATGGATCTTCAACTAGAAATTGAAAAAATTCTAGAAGAAGAACTATGGAATGCAAAGCAAAACCCTAAATCAGCTCTTTTAGACAGGGCTTTTGTTGTTCTTATGGATCCACACACTGGAGAAATATTAACAATGGCTGGAAAGCAAATTGCTAGAAACGATGAGACAAATAAACAGGAAATGCGTGACTTTGCTCTTGGGAATATAACGACCTCTTATGCTGTTGGGTCTGTTGTCAAAGGGGCGACGATTCTAACTGGGTACAATACAGGAGCAATAAGGCCTGGTTCTACCCAATACGATTCGCCGTTATTAATTAAAGGTACACCACCTAAGTCTTCTTGGAAAAACTTTGGTAATATTAATGATCTAAGAGCGCTTCAGATTTCTTCTAACGTTTATATGTGGAAGACAGTGATTGAGATGGCAGGTGGAACCTATTCACCTAACAAGCCGCTATCAATAGATACAACTGCTTTTGACACTATGCGTCAATCTTTCAGTCAGTTTGGTCTAGGTACAAAAACCGGAATTGATCTTCCGAATGAAAGTACTGGGTATCCCGGGCCTTTGAAGCAGCCTGGTTTACTTCTTGACTTAGCTATTGGCCAGTATGATACCTATACGGTCATGCAATTAGCTCAATATGTCTCAACCATTGCTAACGGAGGTTATCGTGTCCAGCCGCATATTGTAAAGGAAATTCGTGAACCAGTCCTTGAGAATAACCAAATAGGTCCAATTGTTAAAGAGATTGAACCTACAATTTTAAATCGTATTGATGGTAAGGATGAATGGATTGACCGGGTTCAGGAAGGCTTTAGAATGGTTATGCAAGTAGGAGATGGTACTGGTGTGAGTACTTTTAAGGGCTCAGAATACAGTCCCGCAGGTAAAACAGGAACTGCCCAAGCTTTTTATGATGGTCCAGAGCGAAAGAAATTTGGGAAAATACCACCTGAAGTAATGAATCTAAGTCTTATAAGCTATGCTCCATATAATAATCCAGAGGTTGCCATGGCTGTAATGGTTCCATGGGCATATCAGGGAAACAGCGGTCCAGCAACAGCTAACATAATAGGCAAAAGGGTATTAGATACCTATTTTAATCTGAAAAAGCAGGACCAAACCGTTAACTCCAATCAAAATCAAGTAGGCACAGAAGACAACACAAATTCACAACAAAATAATCAATAATCTTAACACCTGTCTCACAAATGAGGCAGGTGTTTTTTTTACTTTAATAAATTATTTGCAATTTACAAAATTTAAACATTCATTTACAAACCCTTTACCTCCTATTAAAACAAGCTTTACAGAAGGAAGGTATTATTAATCTTGTAAGGAGATACGAACAGACTATTACAAATCAAAATTCTTAGGGGGAATCAAGTAATGAAAAGCTTTAAGAAAATAGCACTAACAGCAATGATGACTGGGGTGCTTGCGATTACTGCCGCTTGTGGTGCACAAGGAACTGAAGGTAAAGATCAAGCTGGTGAAGAAGCGAAGCAACTACAAGGTGAAATTAAAATAGATGGTTCATCTACAGTTTTCCCAATCATGGAGGCCGTTGTTGAAGAATATGGCATGCAAGAGCCTAATGTAAAAGTTTCTGTCGGAGTTTCTGGTACAGGTGGCGGATTTGAGGCCTTTATCGCAGGGGAGACAGAATTAAGCAACGCTTCACGTCCAATCAAGGATGAAGAAAAAGCTGCACTTGAAGAAGAAGGTATTGAATTTACAGAATTAAAATTAGCATATGACGGTCTTTCTGTCATTGTAAATAAAGAGAATGACTTTGTTGACCACTTAACAGTGAATGAACTGAAGAAAATGTGGATTGAAGACGGGACTGTAAAGAAATGGTCTGATATTCGTCCAGAATGGCCTGAAGAAGAAATTAAATTTTATTCTCCAGGCACTGATTCAGGAACATTTGATTACTTTAATGAAGTAATTCTTGAAGATGAACCAATCGTTGAAAAAGCTACACTTTCTGAAGATGATAACATCCTAGTTCAAGGTGTACAAGGTGACAAGCATGCTATTGGATACTTCGGCTATGCTTATTATTTAGAAAATAAAGATTCATTAAAGATTGTTCCGATTGATGGTGGGGATGGTCCCGAGGAACCTTCAAATGAAACAATTGAATCCGGTGAATATGCTCCACTCTCACGTCCATTATTCACTTATGTGAAAAATACTGCTGTAAAAGAACAAGAAGAAGTTTATGATTTTGTTAAATTCTTAATCGAAAATTCAGCAGTATTATCTGAAGATGTAGGGTACGTGAAATTACCTGATGAAGAGTACACCAAGGCACTTGAGACACTAGAATCTCTTAAATAGGGTTTAGAAAATTGTAATATGAGAAGCGCGAAAAAGTGCTTCTCATATTACAATTGGTTGAAAGGAGTTTTCGTTATGGAAACGGAAAACACGAAATCATTCTCTGTTCAGAAAATGATTCAGGAAAAGAAAAAGAAAAAAAACGCAACAGGAATAGTTGAAAAGATCATGCCCTATATCCTATTCCTAGCAGCTGCTGTTTCGGTATTTACGACAATCGGAATTGTGTTAACTCTTGTCTTTGAAACATTTATGTTTTTCGATGCAGTTTCAATAAAAGAATACTTTACAGCGAAAAAGTGGTATCCTTTTTCTGAAACTCAGGGTTCTTTCGGAATCCTGCCATTGATTTCTGGAACGCTTAAGGTAACCTTAATCGCAACTGTGGTAGCTGTGCCAATAGGACTGACCTCAGCCATATATTTGAGTGAGTACGCATCAGACCGTTCTCGCAGAATTATTAAACCGATATTAGAAGTATTAGCTGGAATCCCAACAATTGTATATGGCTTTTTTGCCCTTACTTTTGTCACTCCTTTATTACGGGACATTATTCCTTCCCTTGAAATTTTTAATGCTTTAAGTCCTGGTATTGTAATTGGAATCATGATTACACCGATGATAGCGTCACTTTCAGAGGATGCAATGACTGCAGTTCCGAATTCAATGAGGGAGGGTGCGCTTGCACTTGGATCGACAAAACTTGAAGTAGCTACTAAAGTCGTTCTACCTGCTTCATTCTCAGGAATTATCGCATCAATCGTGCTATCAATATCACGAGCAATTGGTGAAACGATGATTGTCGCTGTTGCCGGCGGTTCTACTCCAAACCTTGAATGGAATGTGACAAGCTCGATACAAACCATGACGGCATATATTGTCCAAGTTAGTCAAGGTGACGCTGGTTATGGTACAACAATTTACTATAGTATCTACGCTGTTGGTATGACACTATTTGTATTTACATTGGTGATGAATCTAATTGCACAATACATCACTCGTCGTTTTAGGGAGGAATATTAATGCATTTAATAGATCATAAGTCTGTTGTCAAAAAGATGAAATCTAG
>Ga0182744_1000976_pt1 | contig 25991 bp, 18 predicted proteins | sample eDN3rd30CKraftMG_FD_128525 | JGI IMG/M metagenome (GOLD analysis project Ga0182744, IMG submission 128525) | Enriched Miracle-Growth compost microbial communities from Emeryville, California, USA - eDNA 3rd pass 30_C Kraft MG (version 2) (version 2) ... | reverse complement strand
GGCGTCGCATTCTCCCATGACGGCGCCAGTCTGTGGTTTACCGAGAGCTGGGCCCATCGCGTGAGCCGCGCCCCCTGGTCGCCGGACGGCCCTGGCGCGCGCGAGATCGTCATTGGCAATCTTCCAGGTTATCCGGCGCGGCTGTCGGCGACGGCGGACGGCGGCTTCTGGCTCGCCCTGTTCGCCCTGCGGACCCATCTGGTGGAACTGGTGCTCACCGAGGACGGCTTCCGCAAGGAGATGATGGCGACGATCGCGCCGGAGCTATGGATCGCGCCGCAATACGCGTCCGGCCGCAGTTATCTGGAGCCGCTGCAGGGCGGCGGCATGCGCAAGCTCGGCATTCTCAAGCCATGGGCGCCGCCGCGTTCCTACGGCTTCATCGGCCATATCGACGGCCATGGTGAGTTTGACCGAAGCCTGCAAAGCCGCGTCGGCGGCCAGAACCATGGGGTCGTCAGCGTGGTGGAGAGCGATGGCGACCTGCTGATTGTCCCGAAGGCGCGCGGCCAGGTTCTGGGCGGGCAACGACAGGGTGGGGAGAGCCGGCAATGAACAGCCCCGTCGATCACCAGAAAACCGCAACGGAACCGCGCAGGAACACGCCGGTGCTTGAGGTGCGCAACGGCTCCAAGATCTATGGCGGCGTGCACGCCATCGAGAACGTGAGTTTCGACCTGTATCCTGGCGAGGTGCATGCGCTGGTTGGGGAGAACGGCGCCGGCAAATCCACCCTGTGCAAAGCCATCGCCGGCGCCATCCAGCTGTCGGCCGGGGACATCCTGATCGACGGCAAGCCGGTGAAGTTTTCCCGGCCAGGCGACGCCCTGGCCGCCGGCGTCTCCATGGTCTACCAGGAAACCTCACTGGTGCCGACGATGACGGTGGCGCAGAACCTGGAGCTGGGCAACGAGCCGCTGCTGACGCGTTTCCGCTCGCTCAACATCCAGGCGCAGCAGCTGTTGCAATCGCTGAATTTCCATGTCGAACCCACGGCCTATGTGGCGAGCCTGGGCGCCGCCCGCCGGCAGATGGTGGAAATTGCCCGCGCCGTGAAGCACCAGGCGCGGGTCATCATCTTCGACGAGCCGACGGCGACGCTGACGCCGGAAGAGATCATGCACTTCTTCCATCTGGTGGAGGATCTGCGCGCCCGCGGCGTGGCCATCATCTACATTTCGCACGCCCTGGAAGAGGCGTTGAAGATCTCTGATCGCATCACCGTGCTGCGTGATGGCCGCCACGTCATCACCGCGCCGACGCGGGAGCTGACCCGGGCCGACATCGTGCGCCATATGGTGGGCCGCGAAGTCATCCAGGAGCGGCCGCAGCGCCTGCCCGCCGCCAGCGCGTTGCGTGAGAAGGTGTTGACCGTCGAGAATGTCACCATGGGCACGGCAGTGAAGAACATGTCCTTCACGCTGTATGCCGGCGAGGTGGTCGGCATGGCCGGGCTGATCGGCTCCGGCCGCACCGAGATCGCCCGCGTGGTCGCCGGCGCGCTCAAGCGCAACCTGATCAATGGCGGCAAGATTTACCTGCGCGGCAAGCCGATCCGCTATCGCACGCCCCGCCAGGCCATCAACGACGGGATTGTCTACATCACCGAGGACCGCAAGGTTGACGGCTTCTTCGAAACCATGGCGATCGACGACAACATCTACATCGGCCGCCTGGCGACGAAACAGGGCTGGACCTTCGCGCTCAACGCCGGCGATCGCAACCGCATCGCGTCGGAACTGATCCGGCGCCTTCGCATCGCGGCGCTCGACAGCCGGGCCAAAATCATCGAGCTGTCCGGCGGCAACCAGCAGAAGGTCGTCGTCGCCAAGGCGCTGGCCCAGGAGCCGCAGGTGGTGATTTTCGACGAGCCGACGCGCGGCGTCGATGTGGGCGCCATTCCTGAAATCCACGCCGCCATTCGTAAACAGGCGGAGGAGGGCAAGGCCGTGCTGGTGATCTCGTCCTATCTGCCGGAAATCCTCTCTGTGTCGGACCGTATCCTGGTGACCCGCATGGGCCGCATCGCCGCCGAGATCGACGCGGCGGAGGCTGACGAGCAGAAAATCATGTACGCCGCGATCCACTGACGCCATCCCGCCAGATGAACCGTTGCGGCGGCTCCGGGGGGAGCTTCCTGGCGAGGATTGCTGATCACAATCATGTGGAGACATTTTCGCGCTCCAGCTGATTTCGGACCGGTTCGGCCGATGGCTTGCGCTCGCGCGTCGTTGCCTCGTCTGGGGCTGCATCCGGCCTGGCGGCGGCGTCGGTTGACATGCCCGGTCAAGTAGGTTGATATCAACATATATCGCGAAAGACCCGACCGGGAGGAAACCATGAAGATTGTCACCAGCCTCAGTTTCCAGGGCCAGTGCCGCGAGGCGTTTGAATTCTACGCAAAAGTGCTCGGCGGCAAGATCACCGCCGCCTTCCCCTACGGCGACGGGCCGCCCGGCATGCCAATCACCGACGACAAATACAAATCATGGCTGATGCATTGCTGGCTGGAGGTGGGCGATCAGGCGCTGATGGGCGCGGACATGGATGTCGCCTGGGCGTCAAACATCGACAAACCCAAGAATGGCTTCGACGTCACCCTGCATACGCAGGACAAGGCCGAAGGGAAGCGCTGGTTCGATGAACTGTCCGCTGGCGGCGCGCAAATGATGCCGTTCGGCGAAACCTTCTGGTCGCCGGGCTTCGGCTCGCTGGTCGACCGTTTCGGCATTCCGTGGATGATCAACACCATCCCGCCGGCTGGCTGGACGCCAACGCAGCAAGGCTGAGCGGCGGCGCGGGTCTGCGCCTCCTGGCCCGGCTCCGTGGTGCAGGACGATGTTGGCCCGCTGGAGATGTCGCGTGGAACGCGGGGAGCCTGGAGAACGCCATGACGCATTCCTATCGCTGGGTGATTGTCGCGGCCGGCGGCCTGTTGGGCTGCGTCGCGGTGGGCGCGATGTTCTCGCTGCCGGTTTTCCTGCGACCGATGGCGCAGGACACTGGATGGTCGATCACCGGCATTTCCACGGCGATGACCATCGGCTTCCTCGCCATGGCGGCGGCGAGTCTGGTCTGGGGCGGCCTGTCGGACCGCTTCGGGCCCCGCCCGGTTGTGCTTGCCGGCTCCATCGTTCTTGCCGCCAGTCTTGCTCTCGCCAGCCGGGCCGGGTCGCTTTTCGCGTTCCAGCTGCTGTTCGGCGTCCTGGTGGGCGCCGCGACCGCGGCGGTGTTCGCGCCGATGATGGCTTGCGTCACCGGCTGGTTCGACACCCAGCGCGGGCTTGCCGTGTCGCTGGTTTCCGCTGGCATGGGCATGGCGCCCATGACCATGTCGCCGCTGGCGGCGTGGCTGGTCACCGCCTACGACTGGCGCGTCGCCATGCAGATCATCGCCGGCATCGCCGCAGTCCTGATGATCCCGGCGGCGCTGCTGGTTCGCCGTCCGCCGGCGCTGGAAGGCGCCCAGACCGGGGCAGGCGCCGACGCCGCGCAATCCGGCATGACGGTGCGACGGGCCATGGCCTCGCCGCAGTTCATCACATTGATGCTGGCGAATTTCTTTTGCTGCGCGACCCACTCGGGGCCGATTTTTCATACGGTCAGCTATGCGGTGACCTGTGGCGTGCCGATGCTCGCGGCGGTGTCGATCTACAGCGTTGAAGGCGTGGCCGGCATGTTCGGGCGTATCGGTTTTGGTTTGGCCGGGGACCGGTTCGGCGCCCAGCGCATTCTCGTTCTCGGTCTGCTGGCCCAGGCCTTCGCCGTCCTCGCTTACGCCTTCGTGAGTCATCTGGGCGCTTTTTACGCCGTCGCGGTGATGGTGGGCTTCATCTACGCTGGCACAATGCCGCTTTATGCGGTGATCATCCGCGAGAACTTCCCGCTGCGGATGATGGGCGCGATCATTGGCGGCACGGCCATGGCGGGCAGCCTCGGCATGTCCACAGGGCCCTTGCTGGGTGGGTTGATTTACGATCATTTCGGCAGCTATGCGCCCATGTATGCCGGTTCATGGGCCATGGGCCTCGCGGCCATGATGATCCTCATGACGTTCCGGCCATTTCCGCAAGCGCAGCCGGCGGCCGTCGCGGCCTGACGCCAGGCCCGTCGGCCCGCCATTGGGCCAGCCAGGGGGGCGGGGCCCCACAATCGCGTGTGGCTGGTTCTGTCAGCCGGGCCGGTGATCTATAGGTGGGCGGTTTCCAGCCGGTTGCCCGGGAGATGACCGTGGACCTTGCTACGCTCGTCGCCGCCATCGCCCTGTGGTCACTTGTGCAGGGCGGCATTTTCCTTGTCCGGTGGAACAGATTGCCCGACGGCCGGGAGCTCTTCTGGTTCGGCGCCGGCTTCATCAGCGTTGGGGTCGGGGCCGGCCTTCTGGGCGCGCGATATTTCGGCTTTCCATATGTATTGACGAACACGGCCGCGAATATCCTGCTGCTGACAGGCACGTCCCTGTTTATCCAGGGGACCCGGGCGGTCGATGGCCTGAAGCCGGTTCCCCTGTTGCTCGTGGCGCCCGGCGCCATCTGGGCCATCGCCAGCATGTCGGAGAGTTTTCGGGCGGACACCCACATGGCGGTGCGCCTGTACTCCCTGCTGTCGGCGACCCTCGCCGGGGTCGCGGGGGCGCAACTCATATGCGGCGGGCTGGCGCTCTGGGGGCGGCGTATCCGGTTCGGGCTCTGGTGCTTCGTGGCCGCCGCCATGCTCATCCGCATCGTCCATGCCGACGACATGGTTCCCGGCCTCCGGGACCGGTACGCGGCGACGACCTGGCACGTGATTTTCCTGAGCATGTCGGCCGCGTCCATCGTTTCCATTGGCTACGTCAACCTGGCGCTGTCCGAAAGCCTGGGACGGCTCGGCGCCTTCACGCGGGCGCTGGCACGCGATGTGTCGGTTCTGGCGGAGGGAGGCCTGTCGCCGCATGAACGCGCCTTCGTCTGGTCGCTCCGCATCGATCGTCTGCTGTTCGAAAGCGCCTCGACGGGGGAATTTTGTGACGCGGATGTCCAGGACATGGCGCGGGCGATCGGCGCCTGCTGTCCCGGGATCGTGGCGCTCCGGCGGGTTGGCGCCGACAGGTTTGTCTGGTGGACACGGGACGGAACTGGCGGCGAGGCGGACCAGTTGCGCCGCCTGGCCGGGGCATTGGCGTCAGTCGCGGCGCGCCCGACTTTCCCGGGCATTCCCATGAGTTGTGGCGTCGCGCCCGCCAGCGGAAACGATCTTGCCGACGCCGCGACGGCGGATCGCCGGGCGCTGGTCATCCGCGCCGACGCGCCATCCTGGCGAACGGCAGGCGCATGACGGCGCGCTGGAGCCGCCGGAGCGCGGTCAGCTTTTAAGACTACTGGACAAACTGGCTTCGTTTCGCCCGCATATGCGCTCAGGCGCCGGCGGCGGTGGGCGCGGCGCGCATCAGCATGCCAAACAGGTCGCGCGGGTCGTCGGGGTCGGCCAGCAGGTCCAGCTCCTCATAAAATGCCGGCGTCAGCTGGTCGCGAACATAGCGCAGGGCCGAGAAGTCCTCGATGGCGAACCCAACGGAATCGAACAGGGTAATCTGCCCGGCCGCTGTGCGACCGGGCGCGGCGCCGGCCAGCACGCGCCACAGTTCGGTGGCGGGGTAATCCGCCGGCAGCTGCTGGATCTCGCCTTCGATGCGGGTTTGCGGCAGGTGCTCGACGAAAATGTCGGCGCGCAGCAGCAGTTCGCGTTGCAGCTCGGTCTTGCCGGGACAGTCGCCGCCGACGCCGTTTATATGCGCACCAGCGCCCACCATGTTGTCGCTCAAAATGACCGCGCGCTGTTTGCTGGCGGTGACCGTGGTGATGATATCGGCGCCGGTCACGCATTGCTGGGTGCTGTCGCAGATCATGATATCGAGCCCGCGCTCGTCCAGGTTGCGGGCGCACTTGATGCTCGCGGTCCTGTCGATGTCGTAGAGCCGCAACCGGTCGACGCCGAGCAGGGCCTGGAAGGCAATGGCCTGGAACTCCGCCTGGGCGCCGTTGCCGATGATGGCCATGACGCGCGCGTCCGGCCGCGCCAGATAGCGGGCGGCCATCGCCGAGGTCGCGGCGGTGCGCAGGGCGGTCAGCATGGTCATTTCGGTCAACAGCATGGGGTAGCCGCTGCCGACATCGGCCAGCAGGCCAAACGCCGCCACGGTTTGCAGTCCCTGGGCGGCGTTGCGGGGGTGGCCGTTGACGTATTTGAAGCCATACAACGTTCCGTCGCTGGTTGGCATCAACTCGATCACACCGTTGCGGCTGTGCGACGCCAGGCGCGGCGTTTTGTCGAAAACCTCCCAACGCCGGAAATCCTCCTCCAGATATGCGCCAAGGCCGGCCAGAAAGGCGTCGACGCCGATGGCGTGGATCAGGCGCATCATGTTGTCGACGCTGACAAACGGCACCACATTGCGGGCAGGAGCGCTCATGTGAATTCCCTGGTGGGTCGGTCCAGCACGCGCCGGCCGAGCAGACTGGCGACGAGATCGACCATAAGCGTCGCCGTGCGGCCCCGCTCATCGAGAAATGGATTGAGTTCGGCCAGATCGAGGCTTCCGACCAGGTTGCTGTCGCACAACATCTCCATGATCAGGTGCGCCTCCCGCACCGTCGCGCCGCCAGGCACGGTCGTGCCCACCGCCGGGGCGATGGCCGGGTCGAGGAAGTCCACGTCGAGGCTGACGTGCAACACCCCGCCGGCGTCCGCGACCCGCTCAAGAAAGGCCCGCAACAGCGGCGCCAGGCCATGTTCATCGATCGCCCGCATGTCGTGGGTGATGGCGCCGCTCCGGGCGATGGCGCGCCGTTCACTGGCGTCGACGCTGCGCAGCCCCATCAGGCAAACGTTGGCCGGATCGACGCGCGCCCGAAGATCCGGGAAGTATCCGGCAAATCCAGGCAAGCCGCAGGCGTAAGCGAGCGGAACCCCATGCAGATTGCCGGAAACCGAGCTATCGAGCGTATGAAAATCCGTGTGGGCGTCGAGCCACAGCACGAACAGCTCGCGCCCGCTATCCGCGCACAGGCGGGCCCGTCCGGCGAGGGTTCCAGCCGACAGGCTGTGGTCGCCGCCAAGGCAAATGGTCAGGCCCGCATCGCCCGCGCGCCAGACGGCGTCAGCGATGGCCCTCGTCCAGGCGGCGATTTCGGGCAGGTTCCTGAGGGCGGGATTGGGATGCGCCATGGGCAGCGGAAGGAGGGAGGCAGGCCGAATATCGCCGTGGTCCACCACCGTATGGCCCAACTCCGCGATAACATCGATCAGACCAGCGGTGCGGTAGGCCGCTGGCCCCATGATGCAGCCGGGCCTGCCAGCCCCGTCTTCTACCGGGGCGCCAATAATGTTGCAGACAAGGTTTGTACAACCGTTCATGCCAGGGCAACCGTCATGGAATTCATGCATATGCCCTGAAAATATAGCATGATCTGGATCAATGGACCGTCTCCAGAAAAAGGCCCAGGGGGCGGCCATGACTGGGCGGGCCGGCAGGACTGGCCGCGGCGCCTTTCAACGGGATGGGCGGCGCAACCTGCCAGAATAACCCGCTTTGGCAAAAGATAAGGCAAGCCTGAGCCCTGTTTCTGAACGGGTTTTACGCCGGTCAGGCTGGCCCGGCGCCCGCGTCCAGCGTCAGCAGGCCCGGATTGCCGCCTGCCGCCGCGCGATTGATCGACAGGGCGGTTTCGTGCAGCAGCCGGTCCAGCGCCCACAGGTCTGGCCGCGCCGCGATCGCTTCCGGGGTCGCGGACAGCGCCGGGACGACCGGACCCGCGCGCATCGCCAGGCGCCGGCGCAGGGTCCTCAGCCGATCGGGCGCCCCCTCGATCAGCGCCGCGCCCACGGCGGTGAGGCCGTCGATGTCCGGGCGCCATGTCAGACAGGCGGCTGCTTCGGGCGGCAGGGCCGGCTTCGGGAGATCGTCGGCGATGATTACGGCGCGGTTGCCCGTGGCGAGCGTCGCGGCGATCATGCTGTACAGGCCGGCTGTCGTGATGGGCGCCAGCAGAACAGTTCCGACAGGTCCGATGCGCAGGCTGTTGTCCTCGCCGGCCGGGCCGGGCAGGGCCTCACGCCCCTGCGGCCGGGCGCCTTGCGCCATGCGGCGGGCCGCCGCGCCAGCCGATGCGTCGCCCTGGCGATCAAGCCATGCGGCGAATGCCGCCGCGGCGCCCGTACAGCCACCGCGCCCAGGCAAAGCCGGCGCGGCGAGCAGGGCGCCGACGATCAGCGGTCCGCCAGCCTTGGGGCCCGTGCCGGAAAGGCCGCGGCCGCCGAAAGGTTGGGAGCCAACCACGGCGCCGATCATATTGCGGTTCACATAGATATTGCTGGCCCGTATCCGCGCGGCGACCCGGGCGACGGTCGCGTCAAGGCGCGTGTGCAATCCGAAAGTCAGGCCGAAGCCCCTGTCGTTGATGGCGTCAATCAGGGCGTCCAGCCCGGGACCACGCCAGCGCAGGACGTGCAGAACCGGGCCAAAGGCCTCGCGGGGCGCGTCGTCGAGACTGTCGATCTCAATGATGGCTGGCGCGACGAAGATCCCGTGCGACGCCTCATCCGGCAGGGGCAGGCGATGGACGCGTTTGCCGGCGGCGGCGAGGTGGGCCACGTGCGCCTCCAGCGTGTCCCGGGCTTCGGCGCTGATCACCGGACCGACATCGATGGCGAGCCGGTCGCTGCGGCCGACGCACAACTCCGCCATCGCCCCGCGCAGCATGGTCAGGGTATGATCGGCGATCTCCTCCTGCAGGCACAACACCCGCAAGGCCGAGCAGCGCTGTCCGGCGCTGTCGAACGCCGACGTCAGCACGTCCGTCACCACCTGCTCGGCAAGGGCGGAGGAATCGACGATCATGCAGTTAACGCCGCCGGTTTCCGCGATCAGCAGCGGCGTTTCGCCCGCGGCGCCCACGCGCTCCGCCAACTGGAGGTTGAGCTTCCGGGCGACGGCGGTTGAGCCGGTGAACAGCACGCCGGCGACGCCAGGCTCCGCCGCCAGCGCTGCGCCCACGGCGCCGTCGCCCGGCGCCAGTTGCAGCACGGCGCGCGGCGCGCCAGCCTCATGCAGGATGCGGATCGCCTCGGCGGCGATCAGCGGCGTTTCCTCAGCCGGCTTGGCGATCACCCCATTGCCGGCGGCGAGGGCGGCGGCGATCTGGCCGACGAATATGGCGAGAGAGAAATTCCACGGGCTGATGCAAAGCACCACGCCCAGCGGCGCGGCCCCGGATGGCAGATCGCGCGCCTGCGCGCCGTAATAGCGCAGAAAATCAACAGCCTCGCGCACTTCTCCCAGGGCGTTGGCGGCGGTCTTGCCGGCCTCGCGCATCAGCAGCCCGGCGAGCGTCAGCCCGTTGGCTTCCAGCAGGTCCGAGGCGCGCGCCAGATGCGCGGCCCGCTCCGCGCCGGACGCGTCCGACCATGCGCGGGCCGCCGCGACCACCGCTCCCGCGCTTTCGGGGGTAAGATCACAGGTCACGCCCACCCGGTCGCGATGGTCGCCCGGGTTGACGATGGTCCGCTCCGCCTGGGTTGCGATCATGTCGGCGACGGTGGCGGGGGCGCAGCGCCACTGCCGCCCGGCCGAGGCGTTCAGACCCCGCCACAACGCCGCGAGATCAGCCTCGCTGGCAAAATCCATGCCCATGGAGTTGCGCCGCGCCGGCGCGAACAGGTCGACTGGCGCGCGAATACCCGGGTGCGGGGCGCCAGGGTCCGCCATCGCTTCAACCATGGCGACAGGGTCGGCGATCAGCGCCTCAACCGGCGTTTCCCTGTCAGCGGCGAGATGTACGAAGGACGAGTTGGCCCCGTTCTCCAGCAGCCGCCGGGCCAGATAGGCGAGCAGGGCGTCGTGGGGGCCAACCGGCGCGTAGATCCGCGAGGCGAGGCCCACGGCCAGCAGCTGGTCATGCAGCGGCTCGCCCATGCCGTGCAGGCACTGGAATTCAAAGGCGTCATGGTCGCGTCCGGCGGTCATGGCCAGCACCGCGGCGACCGAACGCGCGTTGTGGGTTGCGAATTGGGGGTAGATCGCGTCTCCCGCGTCCAGAAGCTGTCGGGCGCAAGCCAGCCACGACACGTCCGTGTAAGCCTTGCGGGTGAACACCGGGAAACCCGCAAGACCGGCGCTCTGGGCCCGCTTGATCTCCGTGTCCCAATAGGCGCCCTTCACCAGCCGCACCATGATCTGTTCGCCGGAACGGCGAGCGAGATCGACCAGCCAGTCGATGACGCGCGGCGCGCGCTTGCCATAGGCCTGGACCACAAAGCCAAGCCCGGGCCAGCCGGCCAGTTGCCGATCGAGCCGCACGCCCTCGAACAGGTCGAGCGACAGTTCGAGCCTGTCGGCTTCCTCGGCGTCGATGGTGAGGCTGATGTCGTGGCGACGGGCAAGCACGGCCAGCGCCTTCAGTCGCGGCGCCAGCTCCGCCATGACCCGGGCCGTCTGGGCCCGGCCGTAACGGGGGTGCAGCGCCGACAGCTTGACCGATATGCCCGGGCCCCGTTTGCAGCCGGCGCCGTTGGCGGCGACGCCGACAGCGCGAATGGCGTGCTCATAATCGCGGTAATAGCGTTCCGCGTCGTCCGCCGTGACCGCCGCTTCGCCCAGCATGTCGTAGGAGTGCCGGTAGCCGCGCCGTTCGCGCGCCGCGCCATGCGCCAGCGCCGCCTCGATGGCGTCGCCTGAGACAAACTGCGCGCCCAGCGCCCGCATGGCGAGGTCCATCCCGGCGCGGATGACTGGCGCGCTGCCCCGGGCAAGGACCTGGTCCAGCATGGTCGCGGCGTCTCCGCCATGTCCGGCGCCGGTGATCCGGCCGGCGACCAGCAGCCCCCATGTGGCGGCGTTGACCAGCAGCGGCCGGTCCAGCCCCAGGTGTTCCTGCCAGCGCCCGCCGGAAATGGTGTCGCGCAACAGGGCGTCCCGCGTCGCGGCGTCGGGAATGCGCAGCAGCGCCTCCGCAAGGCGCATCAGCGCCAGGCCCTCATCGCTGGCCAGCGAATATTCCTGCAACATGGCGCCGAAGCCGCCGGCCCCCCCGGCGCGCAGGGCTTCGGTCAGCTGGCGCGCCCGGGCGCGCACGGCGGCCTCGTCGGAACACCGGGCGGCGGCGAGGAGCGGCGGCAGGCACGTCCTTTCAGGCGTCAGGCACGCCGCCGTAATCGCCTGCCTCAGGGCGCTGGCCGGCTGTACGGGCGGCGCGAAGCACGAAAAGGGTGGCAGGAATTCGCCGGACGGAAAGCTGGCGGCTCGCGGCTGCATGAAGCGCCTCCAGAATGCCTGACGCCGGGACTGTTCATACTAAAACATTTTTGAGGAAAGGGGAGCCGGCGCACGGAGAAACCCGTTCCGCGCCAGGCTGATGGGAGAGACGGATCGTTTTCTGACAAACATGCCCCCGCTGAGACGCCCGCCGGCCAGGTTCCAGTCGCAATCGTTGCCGCTTGTCCAGGACACGCAGAGCTGCGGCTGGCGAATGGCTCCGCTTCGCCCACCAGAGGCGCCGCCGCGTCCAGGTCGACGGGGCCTTATCGAAAGCGCCACGCCCAGTGCGCGTCGCCCAGGTCGCGCCGCGCGATCACCTCCACGCGCATGAAGCGATCGTGCGCCAGCGCGGCGCCGACCCAAAGCTCGTTCCAGGCGTCGAAGACGCGCGGCGACAGGTTCGTCCGCTCCGCCATCAACCGCCAGGATGTCTGGCGAACGATCAGGGCGTCGCCCTCGCGACTGATCTGCGCGTCGTCGCCCTGGCCGCGGGCCAGCCGGACAAATGCAGCTGCAAAGCCTTCCTTGCCCGGCGCGACGCCGCCCAGCAGGGCGGCGACGTCATCGAACGTGTGCATGCCAATGAGCCGGGCGGCCGCGCCCGCCATATGGCCGCCCTGCTCGGGGCCAAGCGCCGCCACGGCCTCGGGAACGATCGAGGTGATGTATTCCATCGCATAGTTGCGCAGGGTCTTCTGAAGCCGCTCTTCCGGCCAGTTACCTTCCGGCAGCCGCGGCGCCATCGCCGGGTCGAACGCCGGACAACGCTCGCCCGGCGCGAACTGCAGCCGCTCCTCCGGCGCCAGATCGTGGTCCCATTCCTTATAGTAGCCTTCGAGGCCGGGCTGGCCGTCGACGGTCTGGCCGGTGCAGACGAAGCCAATCCTCGGGTTGCCGAGCACGACGCCATTGTTGGCGTGCCAGCCCCACAACATGGCGCGCGACACCTCGGAGGGGACGCCGCAGATGGCCGTGCCGGACCAGATCCACCGTGGCGGCGGATAGCGCACCCACGCCTTCCGGTCGTTTTCGTAAACATACTCGACCTTCACGCCGCCGACCTGGTTGGACAGATAATGATACTGCGCGCAGGCGACGGCGTGGGGGAGGTGGTCGAGACCAAGCTTCTTCAGGCCGGGAAGGAACCGCGCGCGTTGCTGGCGGCGGAACGTTCTGAAAACAACCTCGGCCGCAAGCCGCGGCCCCGCCCGCGACACCAGCTGGAGGATCATGCCGGTCAGATAGGCGTGATAAATCAGCTCAATGGCGCGAAACGCCGCGACGTCAGGCGCTGGTCGGGGACTGTTGGTCAATGTCGGCGCTCCCGCATGGGTTTTGGGCGGATTTTCCTGGAGTTGTACGGTGGAATTGCGGTGACGGCTCCAGCCGGCCCTGTATGGGCGGTGTGGCGCGCCGGACATGCCGGCCCCATGGCGCCCCCCAGCCGCCAGACCACGGAAGCTTCACGCATTTCGCACGGGCGCGGGGGGCCGTGTCCAGCTGGAGGGCGGCGCGCGTTCAACTGGAACGCGCGTCCGGCGCGAGCCGGGCGGCGCTGGCCCGCCGCCGCCAGCAACCGGTTCAGTCGACGAACTCCCAACCCTTGCCGTTGAACTTCTGTAGTTTCATGTAGGTGATGACCGCATGATTGTCCGGCGTGGTGTTGATCCGCCCCTCCGGCAGCAGGAATGGGTTCTGGTAATCCTTGATATTTGACGCCTGTTTCATGATGTTTTCGCGCGTCAGGTTGTCGCCGGCCATTTTCAGCACATGCTCCAGCGCCATGGCGTAAGAAATGCCAGATGAATACATGGAGTCGGTCGCATCTGCGCCCGGCATGTTTTCCTTCATCCAGGTGAAGTACCACTGGACAACGGGGTCGTTCTTCCACTGCGGATCATCCGGGTCCTTCCGGAATCCCGCCGTCAGTACGCCCGCCGACCGGTCGAGGCCCGCCGGCTTGAAGGTCGAGCCGATGGAGGCGGAGCCGAGATGCAGGAAGGTCATCGGCTTCCAGTCCAGATCTGAGCGCTTGATCAGCGCCTGGGCGCACTGCTTCGCATATGCGAACAGGAACAGTACGTCGACATTGGCGTTCTTGAGAATAACCATCTGGCTGTCGATGGTCGGGTCCGACGCCTGGAAGCTCTGCGCGCTGACAATCATCTTGCCGGCCTTGTCGCCAAGCCCGTCTTTCAGGCCGCTGAGCAGGTCCTTGCCGAAATCATCGTGCTGATACAGCACGCCAATCCTGGCGTCCGGTTTTGTTCTCAAAATATATTTGGCGTAAAAGGCGGCCTCATCGTGCAGGCTTGGCTGCCAGCCCATGACATAGGGATAGTTTTTCGGGTCGTTGAACGCGGACGAACCGGCCGCGATAAACAGGAGCGGCACCTTTTTGGCATTGAGATAAGGACGCACCGCCATGTTGATCGGCGTGCCGAGATTGCCAAATACCACCGCGACCTCATCATTCTCGACGAGGGCGCGGACATTCTCGACGGCTTTCGGGGTCTGGTAGGCGTCGTCGCGGCTGATGAAGGTGATCTTGCGGCCGTTCACGCCGCCTTTGGTTTCGTTCAACCATTTGAAGTAGGCGGCTTCAGCCTGGCCGAGCCTGCCGTAAGCCGAGGCCGGCCCGCTGTGGGCGATGGTCTGGCCGACCTTGATCTCGGTCGCGGATGTGCCCGGACCATATTTGGCCTCCGCGAGGGCGTGCCCGGCCGCCAGCATGGCGCCCATGAGCGCGGCGAGGCCAAGCCAGGTCCGCGCGCGCGTCGAATAACCCGACATGCGTTTACTCCCGATTGCGGCGATTATTCTTTTGATCTCGCCGTATTTCCCGCCATGAGAGGCATGAATCGCCAGCCTGTCAAATCACCACGGACCAGCCCACGCGCCTGCTTCCTGGTTATGCCGCCGCCAGGCCGTTCGGGCGGGGGAATGTCCTTTGGCGGGTTCACGGCTGTTTTCGTGGGAAGATAACTGGCAGGGTGAATATACAAAGCGTCATGGCCAGAACCGGGTAGGACGTGGCAAGGCCAAATGCGGCGGCCGGCGCCTGCGCTTCCCCGGTGTGACGGGCCAGCATGCCGAAATACAGCAGGCCGGCGATGGCGACGCCAAAGGCGCCGCCGACCTGCTGGGCGGTGGACACCACGCCGGACGCAGACCCGGCTTTCTCCGGCGGCACATTGGCCAGCACCACATTCAGCATCAGCGGCATGAAAAGGCCCTGGCCGCAACTGACGACCAGCAGGCCAAGCCCCAGCCAGCCGGCGGCTATCGCCGGGGTGGCGTGGGCGATGAGGATGCACAGCAGATAGCCGGTGATGGCGAGTATGGCGCCGATCAGCATGGTGACGCCCATGCCAATGCGCGGCGCCAGCCGGTTGCACAGCATGGATGCGAAGATGAACGAGACGCCCGCCGGCGCAATGATCAGCGCGGCGTGGAGCGCGGAATAGCCAAGGCCGACCTGAAGATACATGGCCTGGATGAAAGGCATCGAAACGATCGTCGAGTGCAGCAGGAACGCGATGACGACGCCCCCTGCCACGGGGCCACGGGCGAACAGCCGCAGATCGACCAGCGGATCCCGGCCGGATCGCGCTTTGGCCGACTGATCGCGCGCGAACAGAACGAAGACTGGCGCCGCCAGCAGGGGCAGGACAAGCAGCCAGACCGGCCAGCCCAGCGCCCGCCCCTCCACAAGGGGAAACAGAACCAGCGCGAAGCCGATGGCCGACAACGCCAAGCCCGCCAGATCGAGCCGCGCCTTGCCTGGCGCGCGGCTTTCGGGAATGACGCGTGGACCGAGCGCGCAGGCCGCAAGGCCGATCGGAATGCACAGCACGAACACCCAGCGCCACGCAAGATCGTAGATGTTGGCGCTGATCAACAGCCCGCCCAGCAGTTGCGCCATCACGCCCGACAGGCCAAGCGTCACGCCAAATGCGGAGAGATTGCGCGCCCTGGCGGCGTCGCTGCCGGACGCCACGCGGATGATGGACAGGACCTGCGGAAACAGCAGCGCGGCGAACAGGCCGGCGGCGACGCGCGCGACGATGATCATGGTCAGCGACGACGCCAGCGCGCAGGCCAGCGACGCCAGGGTGAAACCGCCCATGCCGATGACGAACAGCCGGCGGCGGCCATACAGGTCGCCAAGACGTCCGCCGGTGATCAGGGCAAGACCATAGGCCAGACCGTAATAGGCGATGATTGACGAGATGGCGGGATTGGCGCCGAACTCCGCCTGGATGCTGGGAATGGCGATCGACACGATGATGCCGCTCATGACCGACAGAAACGCCCCGGTCAGAAGCGTCACCAGCCCGATGCCCTGCAAATCCGGCTGCGCGGCCGCCGCGCCCATGGGCGCGGCCATGTCCGATGCGCTGCTGTTCAGCATGTGTCCTCCCGCTTTTTCACAGCATCCGCACGATGGCGCCGCCGCGCAAGGGACGCTGGACGCATGGCGCCCGCCCATAAATGCACGCCATGGCCGCAGCGCGCCGCCCGGGTGGCGTCAGGTTTCGGGGGGCTGCGGGCCGGAGAGCGACGCTTTCCGACGGACGGAGCCGGCGCGGTGGATGGCGGCGCCTGGAGGACTGGAATTTCGTTTCTCATCGCCACCCGTGCGTCTATGCTCGCCGGCGCAATCCGGATGGCGGCCCGCTGGGTCCCCGGAAAACGAAAGAGGAAAACGCCAGATGACCGAAGCATGGATCATCGACGCCTGCCGCACGCCGCGCGGCATTGGCAAATATCCCAAGGGCGCCCTGTCCGAAATTCATCCCCAGCACCTCGGCGCGACCGTGCTGAAAGCCCTGGTCGATCGCAACGGCTTCAACACCGCCGACGTTGACGACGTCATTTGGGGAACCAGCGCCCAGGTTGGCCCGCAGGGCGGCGACCTTGGCCGCATGTCGGCGCTGACGGCCGGTTACGATGTCACCAGCAGCGGCGTTACCCTCGACCGCTTCTGCGGCTCGGGCATCACCGCGGTCAATTTTGCCGCCGCGAACGTGATGTCGGGCATGTCCGATCTCGTGGTGGCTGGCGGTTGCGAGATGATGTCGATGCCGCTGCGCCGTAGCGCCGGCGATGGCCCGCCGGTCATGGACCGGGGCAATCTTGAGCTGCGGGCCATGCATCCGCAGTCGAACCAGGGCGTCTGCGCCGACGCCATCGCCAGCCTTGAAGGCATCACGCGGGAGGACACCGACCGCCTGGCGCTGGAAAGCCAGCGCCGCGCCGACGTGGCCATTCGGGAAGGGCGCTTCAACCGCAGCCTGATCCCGGTCTATCGCCAGGACGGGACGCTGGCGCTGGACCACGAGGAGTTCCCCCGGCCGAACACCACGCTTGAAGGGCTCGCCGCGCTGAAGCCGTCCTTCGAGGCGCTGGCGGATATGGCGATCGACGATAGCGGCGCCACCTACCGCAGCCTGATCCTGCAGAAGTATCCAGGGCTGAACATTGTGCCGATCCACCATCCGGGCAATTCGTCCGGCGTTGTTGACGGCGCCGCCGCCCTGCTGCTCGCCAGCCCGGAATATGCGAAGGCGCATGGCCTGAAGCCACGGGCGCGCGTCGTGGCCATGGCCAACCAGGGCGACGACCCGACGCTGATGCTGAACGCGCCGGTTCCCGCGGCCCGCCGGGTGCTGAAGAAGGCCGGGCTGACGGTCGACGACATTGACCTGTTCGAGATCAACGAGGCGTTCGCCGTGGTTGCGGAAAAGTTCATCCGCGACCTGAAGCTTGATCGCGACAAGGTCAACGTGAACGGCGGCGCCATGGCTCTTGGCCACCCGATTGGCGCCACCGGCGCGATGCTGATCGGCGCCGTGCTGGACGAACTGGAGCGCCGCGACCAGAAGCGCGGCCTCGTGACCATGTGCGCCGGCGGCGGCATGGCCCCGGCGATCATCATCGAGCGGATCTGAACGCTCCGGCCCGCAGACATCTGTACATGCGCCCGGTCATCATGACCGGGCGCATTCTGGCGTCAGGGTCGCGCCGCTCCAGGGCGCGTCTGATGGAAACGGCCTCTCCGGTTCCAGCCGGATCACGGCGGAACAGAAGCGGGTAACCGCTTCACAGGCGGATCGCAGGGGGCGCGATCCGGTGTTCCGGTAACTTTTGAATCGTTCTATATTATTGTTTTTAATTGTAAATTTCGTTCATCGGTGTATCCCGGGCCTGTCGTGAGGCGAGGGATGCTGATGCAACCAATCCGGGGCGGCGGCGCGAGTGCGCCTGGCCTGAACCTGTTTTCGAGACAATTGCAGCTGTCGGCTGGCGCGCTCGACGTCGTTCCTGGCGCGCAGACGGTCGGCCCCATGCGGCGCGGCCTGAAGATTGGCGTGCTCCTGGATGGCGGCGTATCGCTGACGCTCGACGACCAGCCGACGTTGCAAATTCGCGGCGCCGCCCTGTTCATCGCCGCCAACGCCGGCGACAGGGTTCAGCAGCGGGCGGGTTTGACCGAGGGCGTCATGCGTTATGTCCTGACGCAATTCGCGCCCAACTTTGTCGTCGATGAATTTGGCGGCCAGGCCGCCGGCCTGCTTGAGGCCGCGGGCCCCGATGACGCGCGCGTCTGGGTGCGGCCTGCCGGTCCCGCCGTGCGGTCCGTCGCCCTGCAGATGGTGGAGTGCCCCGTGGCCGCGCCGTTGCGCCGGCTCTATCTCGCGGGCAAGGCGCTGGAACTGGCGACCCTGGCCCTTGACGCGTTCAGCGGGGGCGAGGTCGCGGGGCGGTCGCGTCTGTCGCGGCGCACCCGCGAACAGGTGCTGGCGGCGCGGGACATGTTGCTGGCCGGCATGCAGCAACCGCCCGGGCTGGCGGAACTCGCCCATGCCTGCGGTCTTAATCCGACCCGCCTGACCTCGGCGTTCCGGACAGAATTCGGCATGAGCGTGTTTGCCTATCTTCAGGAGCAGCGCCTGCTGCGGGCCCATGACATGATCGCGTCGGGGGAGGCCAGCGTCGCATCCGCCGCGTTCCATGTGGGGTATACGCCAGCCTATTTGTCGGTGCTGTTCCAGAAACGCTTTGGAATATCGCCAGGCAAGCTGCGGTAAAGCCGGACCTGTTTCCCGTACTCTGGATTCATTTCAAATTCTGTCAAAAGAAATACTGCCGGAATCGAAAGTCATCCGCGTTGCCCGCCTGCGCGCGCCCATGAGACAACCCCGCCGGACACAAGGCGTTGACAGCGCGCAAGGGTAGGGTCATGGCACGAGCAATCCTGGAAAATCGCAACGCCCTGATGACGGGGGCCGCCCTGGCGGCGATCGTCGCCGGCTGGTCGGGCGCGGCGTTCGCGCAACAGGACGCCGCCATCAATCTCGACACCATCAGCGTGCAGGGCGAGAGCGCCGCCGGGCCGGTGAATGGCTATGTGGCCCGCCGCAGCAGCACGGCGACCAAAACCGACGCGAGCATCATGGAGACGCCGCAATCCGTCACCGTGGTGACCCGCCAGCAAATGGATGACCAGGCGGCGCAGACCGTGGGTCAGGCCCTGCGCTACACCGCGGGCGTGCTTGGCGAAACCCGGCTCTCCGCCGGCCGCTACGACAGCGTGTTCGTGCGCGGTTTCGGCGGCTCCGGCAGCGGCGCTGGCTATGTGGGCTATCTGGACGGGCTCCGCTACCTGCGCGGCGTCAACTATCTGGTGCCTTCCTATGACCCCTGGGGACTTGAGCGCATCGAGGTCCTGCGCGGGCCGGCCTCGGTGATCTTCGGGCAGGTCAAGCCTGGCGGCGTCGTCAACATGGTCAGCAAGCGCCCGCGCGACGTCGCCCATGGCGAAGTCCAGTTGCAGACCGGCAGCTACGGCCGCGCCCAGGCGGCGTTTGACATTGGCGGGCCCGTCAACGCCGACAAGACCCTGCTTTACCGGGTGGTCGGCCTCGGCCGCGCCGCCGACACGCAGGTCGATTATACCCGCGAGGAGCGCATATTCATCGCCCCGTCGCTGACGTGGCGGCCTACTGACGCCACCAGCCTGACCATCCTGGCTTCGTACCAGCGCGACCCGGAAACCGGCTTTTACGGCTTCATTCCCGCCGTTGGCACGGTGCTGCCCAGCCGCGCCGGCCGCATTCGCAGCAATTTCTTCCCCGGCGAACCGAATTTCGAGGGCTACAGCCGCAATCAGGCCAACCTCGGCTACGAATTCTCGCACCGGTTCAACGATGTCTTCACGTTCCGCCAGAACGTGCGCGTTTCGGATATGAAGTCCAACTTCCGCACCGTGGCCGTCGCCGGCATCGGCGCGGACCAGAAAACCCTGAGCCGCCGCGTCACGGCCTTCGACGAAAAGGCCCAGACGGCGACCATCGACAACCAGTTGCAGGCCGACTTCGCCACGGGTCCGCTGACCCACAAGCTGCTGCTCGGCGCTGACGCCGCGTGGACCGACGGCTGGTCCAACGGCGGCTTCCCGGGCGTGGTCCAGTCGCTTGATTTCACCACTCCCATCTACGGGCGCCAGCCGTTCTCCCTGTCCCGGAAAACCCTGACGACGCAGACGACGAGCCAGTATGGCGTCTATATCCAGGACCAGATCAGGCTGGGCCGGTTGATGTTGCTGGCTGGCGGCCGTTTCGACTGGGCGGACTCAAGCACGCGCGATCACGCCAAAAACACCATCACCCGGCAGAATGACACGGCCCCGTCTGGCCGCGTGGCGCTGATGTACAATTTTGACAACGGCTTCGCGCCGTATGTGAGCTACTCGACCTCGTTCGAGCCGCTGGCGGGCGTCAGCTATGAGGGGCAGGCTTTCAAGCCGACCGAAGGCGAACAGTATGAGGCGGGCTTCAAATATGAGGCCCCTGGCTCCAACATCTTCTTCCAGGCCGCCGTTTACCAGATCCGCCAGACCAATGTGGCGACCACCGATACGGCCCACCCCGGCTTCCAGATCCAGACCGGCGAGATCCGCGCGCGCGGCGTCGAGCTGGAAGCGCGCGCCACGGTGCTCAAAAATCTCGATCTGGTCGCCGCCTACGCCTACACCGACGCCGAGGTGACGAAGAGCGCCGGGGTCGACCTGAACAGGCGGCCGCCGGTCGTGCCGCGCCACATCGCATCGCTCTGGGCGCACTACACCTTTGACAGCGGCGCGCTCGCCGGCCTGGGGCTTGGCGTGGGCGTCCGTTACGTGAGCAAGGGCGCCGGCGACGCCGGGAACACCTTCTGGACGCCGGCCTATACGCTGGCCGAAGCCGCCATCAGCTATGATTTCGGCGTGGCGCGGCCGGCGCTGAAGGGCTGGAAGATCCAGGTCAACGCCCATAACCTGTTCGACAAGGAATATATTTCCGGCTGCTACTCCGCCACGGGTTGTTCCTTCGGCTTGCGCCGCACGGTGCTGGCGACGCTGTCCTACAAATGGTGACCGGTGCGCGCGCCGAGGCTCCGTTTGTCCTGCCGGGCGCCCGGGAGTTCGCATACGCCGCGCGTGACGGCGCGGCGTACAGCCTGCTGGTCCATATCCCGGAGACGCCGCCGCCAGCGGCCGGATTTCCGGTCATCACCCTGGTGGACGGGCGCGCGCTGTTCGCCGCCGCGGTCATGGCGATGCGACTTCAGTCTGGCCGCCCCGGAGTCACGGGCGTCGCGCCGGCGGTGATTGTTGGCGTCGGCTATCCGGGCGAGGCCCTGTTCGACGTCGGGCGCCGGAGTGGCGACCTGTTGCCGGCGGATGGCGGGGCTGACCGCTTTCTCGCCACGCTGCTGGATGAAATCCTGCCGTGGGTCGGCAGGCTGGCGCCGCTGGATGCGACGCGGCGCGCCCTCGCGGGCCATTCCTACGGCGGCCTGTTTGTCCTGCACGCCCTGTTCGCCCGGCCGGAGGCTTTCGCCGCCTTCATTGCCGGCAGCCCGTCCATCTGGCGGGCCGCCGATCTTCTTCATGCGGCGGAAACGCGCTTCACCGCGCATCATGGCGACGCCCGGCCGCGGCTGCTGGTCACCGTGGGCGGCGATGAGCAGAAGCGCCAGGCCGGCGACAGCCCGGAGCGCGCCGCGCGCCGCCTCATGGCGCGCATGCACGACAACGCCGCCGGGCTGGCGCAACGCCTGTCCGCCAGCGGCGCGGCGGCGTGCACGTTCACCGTCTTTGCCGACGAGAACCATATATCAGTGATACCGGCGATGCTGTCGCGGGCGGTTGCTTTCGCCCTGCGCCATACCGGAACGCCTGGAGAATGCAGCCCATGAGCCCAGGTTTTTCCCGCCGGTCGTTTGCTCTGGGCGCCATGGCGGCTTCGGTCATGGCGGCGCCGGCCATGGCGCGCGCCGCCGCGCTGGCAGGGGCGCGGTCAGGCGCGGTCAGCGCTACGGACGTGTTCGGGCGCACGGTGACCCTGCCGGCGCCCGCCAGGCGGATCGTCCTGGCGCAGGGGCGGCAGCTGAATGCGCTCGGCTTCATCCATCCTGATCCGGTTTCGGTCCTCGCCGGCTGGGGCTCCGATTTCGCGCGCCAGGTTCCAGACGCCTTTATGCGTTACAAGGCGCGGTTTCCGGCCATCGCCAATGTCCCTGTCGTCGGCGATGGGGCGACGCCAGGCGGGTTTTCGCTGGAACGCGTCGTGGCGCTGGCGCCGGACCTGGTGCTGGCGCCGCGCGGCGGGGCCAACGCCGGCGCCGGGCATGGCGATCTGGTCGCCCGCCTGGAGGCGGCCGGAATTCCCGTCGCGGTGGTGGATTTTTTCAACCAGCCGCTCGCTGACACGGTTCCGAGCCTCAGGGCGATCGGCCGCCTGACGGGCGAGGAGGAACGGACGGAGCGGTTCATCAGCTTCTACGAGGGGCGGCTGCAACGGGTCGCCGGCAAGCTCGCCGGGGCGCGGCGTCCGCGCGTCTTCATGCACGTCCACGCGGGCGGCACGGAATGCTGTTCCTCGCCCGGGCGCGGCACGCTGAATGATTTCATCCAGGCGGCTGGCGGCGACAATGTCGCCAGCGCGCTGCTGCCTGGCGCCTCCGGGCAGATCAGCCTCGAACAGTTGCTGGTCGCCAACCCGGACTGTTACGTGGCGACCGGCGGTCGTCATCTGGAGAAAAGCGGCGGCCTGGTGCTCGGGCTCGGCGTCAGTCGCGCCATGGCGGAGCAGAGCTTCGCCAGGCTGCTGGCGACGCCGGGCATCGCGGCGCTCGGCGCGGTTTCGGGGCATCGGGCGTTCGGCCTCTGGCACCTGTTTAACGACACGCCATTGCACGTGGTCGCCATCGAGCGTCTGGCGGCGTGGCTGCACCCGGAGCGTTGCGCCGGCCTCGACCCGGCCGCCACCCTGGCTGAGGCGGCGGCTTTCTCGGCCATCCCCCTGGACGGCGCGCTCTGGATTGGGCCGGAGCGGTCATGAACGCAAGCGGCGGCGATAATCCGGGCGATGAGGGCGCGCGCATCCTGGCGCTGTATGGCGCCCGGTTGCGCCGGCGGGCGCTGCTCGTCGGCGGGCTGGGCGCCCTGGCCGTTTTCGGCCTGCTGCTGGACATGATGACGGGTCCGGCCGGCCTGACGGCGGCGCAGATATGGGCGGCGTTGACATGGGGCGACGCGGAGCGGGCGGTGCAGGTCATCGTCTGGCAGGTGCGGTTGCCGGTGGCGCTGATGGCGGTGTGTGTCGGCGCGGCGCTCTCGCTCGCTGGCGCGGAGATGCAGACCATCCTCGACAATCCGTTGGCCAGCCCGTTCACGCTTGGCGTTTCCGCCGCCGCCTCCTTTGGCGCGGCCCTGGCCATCATTCTTGGCCTCGGCCTCAGCTTCGCGCCGGCTGGCGTTGCTGTTTCCGTGAACGCCTTCCTGTTCGCGTTCGGCTCCGTGCTGTTGTTGCAGGCGCTGGCGCGCCGCGCCGGCGGCGGTCAGGAGGCGCTGGTGCTGTGCGGCATCGCCCTGGTGTTCACCTTCAATGCCCTTCTGGCGCTTGTGCAGTTTCTGGGCACGGCCGACGCCTTGCAGCAATTTGTCTTCTGGAGCATGGGCAGTCTCGCCCGGGCCAACATGCGCGCTGTCGTCGCCATGGGCGCGGTGATCGCGGTCACCCTGCCGTTTTCGCTGGCCGCGTCATGGCGCATGACGGCGCTGCGGCTGGGAAGCGAACGGGCGGCCAGCTTCGGGATCAATGTCGGGCGTCTGCGTTTCCTCTCGCTGCTGCGCGCCAGCCTGCTGGCGTCCACGGCCGTGGCTTTTGTCGGGGTGATCGGTTTTGTGGGACTGGTCGGTCCCCACATCGCGCGGATGCTGATTGGCGAGGATCACCGCTTTTTCCTGCCGGCCAGCGCGCTCACCGGCGCCGTCGTGATGTCGTTCGCGTCCATCGTCAGCAAGATGGCGACGCCGGGCGTGGTGCTGCCGGTCGGGCTTGTGACCTCGCTGATCGGCCTGCCGGTGTTTCTCGCCCTGATCCTGCGCCGGAGGCAAACGTGAGCGCCGACGCCGCGACGTTTCGCATCACCGACGTGAGCATCGGCTATCCGGGACGCCCGGTGATTGACCGGCTGAGCCTGGCGCCCCTGCCGCTGGCCAGCATGACGACCCTTGTTGGCCCCAACGCGGCGGGCAAATCGACGTTGTTGCGCGGCGTCGCCGGGCTGTTGCCGGCGCGGGGCGACGTGCGGCTTGGCAACCTCACGCTGTCCGGCGCGACGCGCGGCGCATGGGCCCGCCGCGTCGGCTTCATGCCACAATCCTTGCCGGCCGGCGCGCGCCTGCTGGCCCTGGAGGCGGTTGTCGCAGCCCTGGCCGCGAGCCCGCCGGAGGATGGCCCACCCCTGTCACAGCCTGCATTGCGCGCCCGCGCCATGGCGACGCTGGAGCGCCTTGGCGTCGGGGGGCTGGCGCTTGAACCGCTCGACGCCCTGTCCGGCGGCCAGCGCCAGCTCGTTGCCCTCGCCCAGGCCATCGTGCGCCGTCCGGCGGCTTTGTTGCTCGACGAGCCGACCAGCGCGCTGGACCTGCGTCACCAGGAGCAGGTGATGCGGGTGGCCCGCGATCTGGCGGCCAGCGGCGTCATCGTCGTCGTGGTGTTGCACGATCTGGCCCTGGCGGCGCGCTGGGGAAACCACATGGTGGTGCTCAACCAGGGGAAGCTGGCCGCCGAGGGGCCGCCGGACGAGGTGCTGACGCCGGCCTTGCTGGCCGAGGTCTATGGCGTTGACGCCAGGGTGGAGCTCTGCTCGGCCGGGCGGTTGCAGATCATGGTTGACGGCGTCATCGATCGCGCCGCTTCCCCCTCTGGCGGGATGGGCCGGCCGCTTCGCCCCTCCTGACATGATGTTTCGCATGGCGCGCCGGCCCGGATGCTGGACGCGGATCGCGCGCCGGGTTTGCCCTGCTGAGGAGTTCCCATGTTCACGACGCGCAGCCATGTTGCAGTTCCCGATCCATCCAGATTGCTTGAGCGGCTTTGCGCCCATCTGGCTGACCACGACGTGTCCGTCACCGTGGCGGACGACGCGGCGCGTGTCGTGCTCGGCCCGGCGCGGGGGACTGTCCGCGTTGCCGGCGCGGGACTGGAGGCGACGGTTTCCGCGCCGGACCTTGCCGCATTGCGCGCCCTGCGGGCGACGATCGCCAGTCATGTTCTGGAATTCGCGCCATCGGGAACGGCGCCGGTCATCAGCTGGGAGGGCGACGGCTGCGGAGAAGGGCCGCCGCCGGATTTCCGCCTGCTGACGGTTGTGGGGACGCAGACGCTGACCCCGCACATGCGTCGCATCCATTTTCGTGGCGAGGGACTGGGCCATCTCGATACGCTGGAGGCGCTGCACGTGCGCCTGTTCCTGCCGCCGCCGGGCGTTGGCGAACCCGCATGGCCGGTGATGGACGAGAACGGCCGGCTCCTGGAGCAGCCGGCGGAGCGTCGCCCGGCGATTCGCAAATACACCATCCGCAGCATCAATGTTGATGCAGGCGATCTCGCCATTGATTTCGTCCTGCATGCCGATGCGGGGCCAGGCGCGGCGTTCGCCGCCACGGCGCGTCCCGGCGATGTGATTGGCGTCGCCGGCCCCGGCGGTCGCGGCCTGCGTCAGGCGGAGCGCTATGTGTTTCTGACGGACGAAACCGGCCTGCCGGCGGTGGCCCGCATGCTGGAGGCCCTGCCGGAAACGGCGTCGGGCCTGGTGCTGGCGGAAGTGGCCGACGCGGCGGATGTCCAGCCCCTGAAGGCGCCGGACGACGTGACGGTGCGGTGGCTCTGTCGCAATGCGCGGGGAGGGGCCCCCCTGGTGGAGGCATTCGGCGCGCTGGTCTGGCCGGAGAATGGACCAGGCGTCTATCTGTGGGCGGCGTGTGAGCACGAAGCCGCCAGCCTGATCCGCGCGGGCGCCCGGACGCGCCTGAGAGCGGGGCGGGACCAGCATCTCATCGTCAGCTACTGGCGCGCCGGCATGGCCGAGGAGCAGCACGCCAGGCGCAAACTGGCGACGCGGGAGGCCCAGGTCGCCGCCGGCGCGGCAAAACCACGCTGATTGAACCGCCATGCGCCATCCGGGCTTTCCCAAAACCCGGTGAAGCAGATTCAAAAGCTCCGGCAAACCGGGCAGACGGGAGCGCGCCGTCGCGCCCTGTCGGGCGGCGTGGCGACATATGGCGAGCCGCCGGATCGCGCGCCGGTCATCCCTGGCGTCGCGAAGCTGCTATGAAGGGGCTTCCGTGATTCCCGTGTTG
>Ga0182744_1000975_pt1 | contig 26011 bp, 29 predicted proteins | sample eDN3rd30CKraftMG_FD_128525 | JGI IMG/M metagenome (GOLD analysis project Ga0182744, IMG submission 128525) | Enriched Miracle-Growth compost microbial communities from Emeryville, California, USA - eDNA 3rd pass 30_C Kraft MG (version 2) (version 2) ... | reverse complement strand
CGCGGAGGATGGGCTTCCGGGCGGGGGCGTGGTGGTGGCAGGCCGCGTGATTTCCGGCTCCACCGGCGTGCCGGCGGGAAAGACCTTGCGCTGCACGGCGCGCAATTCCTTTTCGATCCGGTCGACCCGCGTGTCGAGCGGCACTGTCTGGCCGACGGCCGGCATGGCGAACAGCAAAGAAGCCGACACCCCCAAAGCCATTGCGGAGGGCGCAAGAAAGGCGTGACGCATGATTATCCCCGACTGAATCCTTCGCCTTAACCATAAGGCGATATTCTGCGCCGTAAAGCGCGGCTTTCATCCCGCAACCGGCCCCCCCCGGCTAGTTGGCGGGCGCTCCTTCCGCCGGCGGCGCGGCAGGCGATGCGGCGGCAGCGCTCCCGTCCCCGGAGGGTAAAGCCGCAGCCGGACGCTGTGCGGGCGCAGCTGCCGATGGCGACACTGCCTGACCGGCGGGCGTGGCGCGCGACAGCAGCGCCTCCGCCCCGACCGGCACATCGGCGATGGTGCGGTCGGCGGCGCCCAGCGGCGGAACGGGCTTTCCGCCCACCGTGACATCCAGCGCCTGCGGCCGTCCCGTCAGGATCATCGGATTGCGGGCGTTGGCAGGCAGGGTGAAGCTCTCACCCTTCTTCATCAGCCCGTCCTTCAAACGCTCACCCGCTTCGTCATAGATGCGCAGCCAGACATCGTCGTTCGCCGTGAAGACCACCGGCTGATTGGCGGGAGAAACGGGCGCGGCGTTGGCAGGGCGCTGCTGCGCCGTTGGCGCGGCGTCCTTCTGCTGGGCGATTTCCTCGGTCGTGGGCGGCGTCAGCAACTGCGAACGCCAGAGCGCGAAGCCGGCAATCACGACGATGGCGATGGCGGCCGCCGTCCATGCCAGCGCGCGGGACGGCACACGGGCCGGATCGGCCGGTTCGAACACTTCATAGCGGTTTGCGCCCAGTTCGGAATTATGGACGGCATCGCGCACCTCGGCGGCGATCGCCACTTCGTCCATGTCCACCGCGCGGGCATAGGCGCGCGCGAAACCCACGGCATAGGGGATGCCGGGCAGTGCGGTATAATCATCCTTTTCAATGGCTTCGAGCTGGCGCTGCGCGATTCGCGTACGGGTCGCCACATCCTGGATCGAAAGCCCCCGCGCTTCCCGCGCGGCGCGCAGCCTGGCGCCGGGGGTGGAGGGCTGGCTATCCTGCGCGTCGACCGCGCCGGTTTCGATTTCCGGTTCTTCTGCCATGTTGCTCCGCGACCCCTGGGATGGGTCGCCTTGTCTCATTGTGGGACGGGGATTGTCAACGCCGGGAAATATGCTTCAACTCAGTTCGACGCCCTTGTCCGCCGCCCATTGGCTGAGGCTGCCCCGGATATCGACGACGCGGCCATCCAGCATGTCGCGCATGAACACCTGCAAAGCCGTGACGTCTACGGACCGGATCATCGCTTTCACCGGCCCGACCGAGGCCGGGGTGATCGACAATCGCCGCACGCCCAGGCCGATCAGGGCCATCGCCTCCAGCGTTCGACCGCCCATTTCGCCGCACACGCCGACCGGCACCTTATGCGCTTCGCAGGCGCGCACGACCCGGTCGAGGAAGCGAACGATGGCGATGCTGAGCCAGTCGTAACGCTCCGCAAGACGCGGATGCGCGCGATCCGCCGCGAACAGGAACTGCGTCAGGTCATTGGTGCCGATGGACAGGAAATCGACGCGCGGCAACAGAATGTCCAGCACCTCGGCCAGCGCGGGCACTTCCAGCATGGCGCCATATTTGACCGCGATCGGCACCTTCTTGCGCTGCTTCACCAGCCATTCGCGCTGATGTTCCACCAGGGCGCGGGCTTCCTCATATTCCCAGGGTTCCGACACCATCGGGAACATGATGTGCAGCACCTTGCCCGCCGCCGCCTCCAGCAGGGCGCGGGCCTGCGCCTTCATCAGCGCATCGCGGTCCAGCGCCAGCCGCAGGGCGCGCCAGCCCATCGCCGGATTGTCCTCCAACTCCTCATTCTCGCGCTGCATGTAGGGCAGCGCCTTGTCGCCGCCGATATCGACGGTGCGAAAGATGACGGGCCGGTCGCCCGCCGCGTCCAGAACGTCCTTGTAGAGCCGCTGCTGCTTTTCCCGCTGCGGCAGGGTGGAGGACACCAGGAACTGAAATTCGGTGCGAAACAGGCCGATGCCGTCCGCGCCCACGACGTCGAGCGCCTGCGCGTCATCGCGCAAACCCGCATTGACCATCAGCTCGATCCGCGCCCCGTCCTGCGTGACGGACGGCAGATCGCGCATGGCGGCAAATTCGGCGCGGCGCTTCTGCGTGATGTGCAGCTTGTTCTCGAACGCCTCGTCCATGTCGGCGGTCGGGCGGATGAGCAGCGAATTGGCGCCTACATCCATAAGGAGCAGGTCGCCTTCGTTCACCTGGTGCCGAATGTCGCGCACGCGGCCCAGCACCGGCACGCCCATGGCGCGCGCGACGATGGTGACATGGGCGGTCAGCGATCCTTCCTCCAGGATCACGCCTTTGAGCCGCCGCCGGTCATATTCCAGCAGCTCGGCGGGGCCAAGGTTGCGGGCGATCAGGATCGCGTCCTGCCGCAAGCCAAGCTGCGCCGCCGTGCCAAGCTGCCCCGACACGGTGCGCAGCAGGCGGTTGGACAGATCCTCCAGATCGTGCATCCGGTCCTGCAACAACGGATCGTCGATCTGGCGCATCCGCATCCGCGTGCGCTGCTGCACCCGCTCGATAGCGGCTTCGGCGGTCAGGCCGCTGTCAATGGCTTCGTTGATGCGGCGGATCCAGCCTTCGTCATAGGCGAACATCTTGTAGGTTTCGAGAACCTCCTGATGCTCGCCCTCCATGCCGAAATCGATCGATCCGGTCATGCGGTCGACCTGCTCGCGCATCTTCGCGAAGGCGGAGAGGAGGCGCTGGCGCTCCGCCTCCACATCCTCCGCGACAGTGTGTTCGATATGGACGCGGGGCTGATGGAAGACCGCATGGCCGCGCGCCATGCCCATCACCAGTTGCAGGCCATGGAGGACGACGGTGCCGGTTTCCTGCTCGCGCTGGTCGACGGGGCCGTCATCGGCCAGTTCGGCATTGGCGATCAGTTCGGCCAGCACCATGGCGACGGTCTGGAGCGCCTCTATCTCCACTTCTTCATAACGGCGCGGCTCGACATGCTGCACGCAGAGCACGCCGATGGCCCGCTCCCGCCGGACGATGGGCACACCCGCGAAGCTGTGGAACAATTCCTCGCCCGTTTCGGGGCGATAGGCATAATCGGGATGCGACGCCGCCTCATCCAGGTTCAGCGTTTCGACATTGGTGGCGATCAGGCCGACCAGCCCTTCCCCCATCGCCATGCGGGTGACATGGACCGCTTCCTGCTTAAGGCCGCGCGTGGCGAAGAGTTCGAGCACGCCTTCACGCACGAGGTAGATGGAGCACACTTCGCTCGACAGCGACTGGCCGATGATGTCGACCACCTTGTTGAGCTTGGCCTGCGCGCTCGTTCGCGCCGCCATGACCTCCTGCAAGCTGGTGAGGATCAGGCGGGCGGCGGCGGCGGGCGTGCTGGGCATGTCCATGCGCTATCAGATCAACAGGCCGCGTCCAATGCGATTTCGTATCGAAACCGATAAAGCCCGCAGCCGCCGCCGACCCGCCGTCTCGTCAGGCGCTGGCGGCGGACGTTTCACAAAGCGCCTTGAACTGATCCGCCATCTGGTCCCAGCCGGGGTCGAAGCCCATTTCCAGATGCTTTTCAAGCGTTTCCGCGTCCCAATGGCGCGCTGCTGCGGTGAAGCGCGTGCCCTCCCCTTCATCGGCGAAGCTCCACACCGCGGTCATGAAGGGAGGCTGCGGCACCCAGCCAACGGCATAGGCGTCGGTGGAAACGACGCGCTCACGCGGCACCACCTCCAGGAAAATGCCCTCCATCGGACCCGTGTCCTCGCCATCGGGACCATACATGCGGACTGCGCTGCGGCCGCCGGGGCGCAGATCCTCCTCGATCACCTCGGCCCGCCAGGGCTTGGGGCAGAACCATTCGTCCTTGAGGTCGGTCCACACTTTCCATGCGATCTCGCGAGGCGCGTCGATATGGCGCGTCACCGACAACTCAAATTCCGTGCCGCTCATACTGGTTCCCCCTCGAAAGCCGCTTTCAGCGCGGCGATATCCAGCTTTCCCATGGTCATGAGCGCGCTCATCATCCGGCCGACCGCCTGCGCGTCGCCGCTCTTTTGCAGGGCGAGTATCTCTTCGGGCACTATCTGCCATGACAGGCCATATTTGTCCTTGAGCCAGCCGCACGGCCCCGGCTCCCCGCCGTCGGCTGTCAGCGCGTCATGCCAGCGGTCCACTTCCGCCTGATCCTTGCAGGATACAGACAGCGACACCGCTTCGTTGAAGGCGAAATGCGGGCCCCCGTTCAGCGCCTGGTAGCTCTGACCGAACAGGGTGAACTCCGCCACCAGCACATCCCCCTCCTTGAACGGGGACGGAGAAGACGTGCCAGGCGGATAGGTGCTGATGCCGTCCACCGATCCGCCAAAAACGGAAACGTAGAAGCGCGCCGCCTCCTCGGCCTGTCCGTCGAACCACAGGCAGGGGGAAATCTTCGACATGACGCCTCTCCTTCAGCTTGAGCGCATGCCGACCAGCGCGAACATCGCGCCCTGCGGGTCGGTCGCCTGGATGATCCATGCGCCGCCGGGCACCTCCATCGGGCCGTTGAGCACGGTCCCGCCGCCCGCTTTCACCTTGTCCACCGCCGCATCGATGTCGCCCACCACGAAATAGAACAGCCAGAGCGGCTGCGGCATTTCGGCGGGCTTCTTCATCATGCCGCCCGACATGCTGTTGAAATCCGTGCCGCCGCTCAGGGAAAAAAGCTGGTAGCTGCCCATCTCCCCCATATCCATGGCGTCGCCTTTCCCCCAACCGAATTGCGATATGTAAAAGGCAAGGTCTGCGTCGAAATCGCCGGAATAGAGTTCATGCCAGCCGACATGGCCCTTCGCCATGGGCGAAGCGGCGTCCATCCCTTCGGAGCTGGAGCCGTTGAGCAGCAGGAAGGTCGCGCCGCCCGGATCGCCCATCACCGCAAAGCGTCCCACGCCCGGAATATCTTCCGGCGCGCGTTGCACCCTGGCGCCCGCTGCGGAAAGGCGTTTCACATCGGCATCGACGTCCGCCGACCCGATATAACCGCCCCACCAGGGACTCATGCCGCACGCCCCGGCCTCCGCCGGGATCGCCATGATCCCGCCCAGCGGCCCGGCGCTGCCCGAAATCACATGATAGCTGTGATCGCCGCCTTCGAACGCCTGCGCGCTCCACCCAACCACGTCGCCGTAAAAGGCAAGGGCCGCCTGCGGATCGCTGGTCATCAGTTCATACCAGAAGAATTTGCCAGTCAGATCGGTCATCGTCCGTCTCCCTGATTGCCGGCCGTTCAGGCGCGCTCGTCCAGCAGCACCGAAAAGCCGCCGTAAACCATCCGCGCGCCGGAAAAGGGCATGTCCTGCCCTTCCTGCGGCTTCATGCGTTCATCGGCCATCACCTTGGCCATGCCCGCGTCGCGAACGTCCTTTGAAGGCCATTCGATCCAGGAAAGACGACTTCCTCGTCCTCCTCCGCGATGACGCAGGTGCGGAAATCGTTGATCTTCCCTTCCTTGATGTCATCGCCCCAGCATTCGACCACGCGGGCCGCGCCATGTTCGATGAAGATCGGCGCGGCATAGGCCGCCGCCTCCTTGTAAGCCTGCTTCTTGCCCTTGGGCACAGGCACCACGAAACCGTCCATATAGCTCATGATCGCTCTCCTAATGTCCCGGTCCGGATTTTCAGGCAGCCGCAGGCTCCCCCTGTCCGGCGGTCAAAGCCGCCTCCACATCCATCCACATCACTTCCCAGATATGGCCATCGAGATCCGCGAAATTGCGGCCATACATGAAACCATGATCCTGTTTGGGATTAGGCTCCGTCCCGCCCGCCGCCAGCGCCTTTTCCACGGTCGCGTCGACATCCGCACGACCCACTTCGCTAAGCGCCAGCAGCACCTGCGCGGTTTCATGGGCATCGGGAATCCGGCGCGGGGTGAAGCCGCTGAACCGCTCATGCGTCAGCAGCATGGCGTGGATCGTGTCGGAAAAGCTTATCATCTGCGCGCTGTCATCGGCGAAATCATTGTTCCGCACCGCGCCGACCGCCTCATAAAAGGCTATCGAGGCAGGCAGATCCTTCACAGGCAGGTTCACGAAAATCATCTTCGGAGCAGGGGCATTCGACATCACACATCTCCTTGGGATTATCTGGTCCGGCATCGCATCGGATTGGATTGGAGCGGGCGAATCGCCGACTTGAACTTTGTGCACCAATCACTTATTTTATGCAATAATTAAGTTATAAAAGATAACTATGGACTCTCAAACGTGAAGAAACGAGCCTATCTGGATGGATGCGCGGTTGCCCATGCGCTCGACATCATCGGGGATCGCTGGGCCATGCCCATCATGCGGGAATTGATGCTGGGGCCGAAGCGCTTTACCGATCTGCGCGCCAGCCTGCCCGGAATCAGCGCCAATGTGCTGACGCAGCGGCTGGAGGAGCTGGAGGCGGCCAGCATATTGATCCGCCGCCGCCTGCCCCCGCCCGCCGCCAGCCAGATTTACGAGCTGACCGACTGGGGCCGCGAGTCGGAAATATTGTTCCAGGTGCTGGGCCGCTGGGCCTGTCGCTCCCCCACGATGCAGCCAGGCCAGCCTATGAGCAATGTGTCGGTGATCCTGTCGATGCGCACGATGATCGACCGCAGCCGGATCGGCGACATGGACGCCACCATCGGGATGCGCTTTGGCGAGGAGACGTTCCGCGCGACGTTAAGGGATGGCGATTTCACCGTCGGCCGGGGCGAGGCGGATGGCGCGGACGCGATCTTTTCGGGCGACCAGAATGCGCTCGCCGCCATCGTCTATGGCGGAGCGCGGTTCGAGGATGTGGCGGGAGCGCTGACGGTCGAGGGCGACCGGGCGCTGGCCGAACGCTTCGTGCGGCTGTTCCCCCTGCCTCCCAAGGCGCCCTCCACGGTCATGCCGGAGACGACAGCTTCATGAGCAGCAGACCGCCAAGGATCAGCGCGGCGGCCAGCAGGCGCATCGCTGAGGCTCCCTCCCCCAGGAAGACGACGCCGGCCAGAAACGCGCCGACCGCGCCGATGCCGGTCCAGATCGTATAGGCCGTGCCCAGCGGCAGGCTCCGCATCGACAATGAAAGCAGCGCGAAGCTGCCGATCATCGCGACCAGGGTGACGATGGTGGGCGTCAGGCGTGAAAAGCCCTGCGACTGCTTCATCGCGAATGCCCACACGATTTCCAGCAGACCGGCGATAATCAGATAGATCCAGGCCATGCGGCCCCCTTTCGCAAAGAGAGCCGGGCCGTCCCGGACTTATGCCCGCATCAGGCGGGGGAGGACGTGGCCTCGCTTGCCGCCCAGATAGTTGGCGCGCTCCCGACAGGCAAGGTCAGCGCTGCGCGGGCGGCCGCGTCGGCACGACGGGCACAGGCGGCGTCGCGACAGGCGGCGCTGGAGCGGGTTGCATCACTGGCGCGGACTGCGGCGCTGCGGGCAGGCTCGGCCTGAAGCCCGGAGGCGGCGCTTCGCCCGGCGGCACTGGCGGGGGCGGCAACGGCGTGGGGGACACGACCACCGTCACGCTCGCGCCGAAGCGGGCCTGCCATTCGGCCAGCCGCCGCAGATAGTCGGCATAGGCGTCGTAGAAATCCTGGAACGGCTTTTCCAATGCCGTCAGCGCTTCGGGCGCATAGGCCAGCAGCGAAGCGGAAGGCATCGACAGCATCTTCGCCCCGACCTCTATGGCAGCCTTGCAGAAGGTCGGCTGCACCGGCGGCAGCGAGAAGAAATTATAGACGACGGTGTTGAGCTGTTCGCGCCGGGCGATCCCGGTACTGCCATATTCGAACTGGTAGTTCCGGTCGACGGCGGCGTTCGCCGCGCCCAGGACCGCCTTATGGACATGCAGCATCTGATTATATTGCAGCCGCGCCAGATCGCCCGCTTCATGACAGGACAGCGCGGCGACGTTCAGCGCCATGCGGACATGCCACAGTGCCGTGTTCGACGTGACGCCGCGATTGGGCGTCAGCCGCTTCCCGTCCGCGCCGACATCCGGAACGCTCATGCCCTCCACTGCGCCCATGGGCGGAACGGGCCTTATGGTTTCAATGACCGGCGGCGGGGCCACGACCTCCTTCTTCGGCGTGGAGCAACCCGCGATCAGCGCGAGCGTCGTTATGGACGCCACTGAACGGAAGCGACGAAATGCGGTACGCGGCGGCACCTGTATCCCCTTTTTCCATATATTATCCGGACAGCAGAAACTCATGCCAAAAGCGGGGGTTCCTGACGACTGCACCGGACTCGCTTCGTCCAGAAAGGGATTCGGTTCGCCGGGTTTCGGCTTGGCGATGACGGGCGCCGCAAGCTCAAAGTCGTGCGACAGCCGGTTTCGGCCAGTTGCGGCCATCCAACCTCCGTGGCGGGAATCCACCCAAAACCGCCATCCGATCCCGGTGCTCTCAGGCCGCGCGGCGTTCGAGCGCGGACGCGGCTTCGGCCATCAGTTGGGCGATGATCTCGGCGACCGGCTCTTCCTTGCTCACCATGCCGACGGACTGGCCCGCCATCAGCGATCCGCCCTCCACATCGCCGTCGATCACCGCGCGGCGGAGCGCCCCCGCCCAATAATGCTCGATCTGCAACTGCGCCTCGTTCATGTCGACCGCGCCGCTGTCCAGCAGGTTGGCGACTTCGCGCTGCTTGGCGGTGAAAGCTTCGGTGCCCATATTCTTGAGCGCGCGGACGGGGATGACCGGCAGGCGCGGGTCGATCTGGACGCTGGCGATGGCGTCGCGGGCCGACGCGCGGAAGAACGCCTTCTTGAACGCGGGATGGGCGATGCTTTCGGCGGCGCAGGCGAAGCGGGTGCCAAGCTGCACGCCCGCCGCCCCCATTTCCAGATAGCCCGCGATCGCTTCGCCCCGGCCGATGCCCCCCGCGACGAAGACGGGAAGCTGGGGCGACATTTCCGGCAATATCTCCTGCGCCAGCACGCTGGTCGCGACGGGACCGATATGGCCGCCCGCCTCCATCCCCTCGATGATGAGCGCGTCGACGCCCGACCGCGCGAGCTTCTTCGCCAGGCTAAGCGCGGGAGCAAAGCAGAGCAGCTTCGCGCCTCTGGCCTTGATCGCCGCGATGCTGCCCTTGGGCGGCAGGCCGCCAGCCAGCACGACATGCCCCACATCATGCTTCGAACAGACCTCGATCAGCTCGAAAAGCTGGGGATGCATGGTGATGAGATTGACGCCGAAGGGCTTGTCCGTCAGCGCCTTGGTCGCCGCGATTTCCGTATCGAGCAGGTCGGGCGTCATCGCGCCGCAGGCGATCACGCCGAAACCGCCCGCATTGGAAATGGCCGAGACGAGATGGCGTTCGGACACCCAGCTCATCGCCCCGCACAGGATCGCCGTTTCGCAGCCCAGGAAATCAGTGCCGCGAGCCATCAGGGAAACGAGTTTGGCGTTGGTCATCTCAATAGTCCCGTCATCCCCGCGAAGGCGGTATCCATCTCCAAAGCCATCCCCAGGCGCCACCGCCCGGAGATGGATTCCCGCCTTCGCGGGAATGACGTCATGTGTAAAGCGTTTGGTTCAAGCCGCCGGCGCGTCCAGGCCGTAGGCCGTGTGCAGCACGCGCACCGCCAGTTCCGTCTCGTCCTCGTCGATCAGCACCGAAACCTTGATCTCGCTGGTGGAAATCGCCTCGATATTGATGCCGCGGTCGGCCAGCGTCTTGAACATGGTCGCGGCGATGCCCGCATGACTGCGCATACCCACGCCCACGACGCTGATCTTGGCGACTTCCGTGTCTGTGATGATGCGGCGGAAGCCGATCTCCTCCTTGCGCGCCTCCAGGATGTCGACGCTGCGGGCCAGGTCCGCGCGCGGGACGGTGAAGGTGACGTCCGTCTCTTCATTGTCCTTGGAGTCGTTCTGGATGATCATGTCGACGTTGATCGCCGCATCGGCCAGCGGGCCGAAGATGTGCGCCACCGCGCCCGGCTTGTCGGGCACGCGGGTCACGATGATCTTCGCCTCATTCTTGTCGTGGGCGATGCCGGTGATGAGCTGACGTTCCATCTTGGTTTCCTTGAGCTTGGCCTCCAGTTCCTCGTCGCTCACGATCAGCGTGCCGGGGAGGTCTTCCTGAGTGGGATCATCGAAGGAGGAAAGCACCTGGACGACCACGCCTTCCTTCATGGCAAGACCGACCGAGCGGGTCTGGAGCACCTTGGCGCCGACCGAGGCCAGTTCCAGCATCTCCTCATAGGTGACGAGGTCGAGCTTGCGCGCACGGGCCACGATGCGCGGGTCGGTGGTATAGACGCCGTCCACATCGGTATAGATGTCGCAGCGGTCCGCCTTCACCGCCGCCGCCACCGCCACCGCCGACGTGTCGGACCCGCCGCGGCCCAAGGTCGAGATGCGCCCGTCCTCCATCATGCCCTGGAAGCCGGGGATGACCGCGACCGTGCCAGACTGCATGGAAGCGATCAGGTCGGCGGTGTCGATCCGCCCGATGCGCGCCTTGGCATGGGCCTGGTTGGTGCGGATGGGAAGCTGCCAGCCTAGCCAGCTTCGCGCGTTCACGCCCATGGCCTTGAGCGTCATGGCGAGCAGGCCGCTCGTCACCTGCTCGCCGCTGGCGACGACCACGTCATATTCCGCCGGATCGTAAAGCGGCGAGGCTTCCTTGCAGAAGCCGACGAGTCGATCCGTCTCGCCCGCCATGGCGGACACGACAACGGCGACTTCATGCCCCTGATCCACCACATGTTTGACTCGCGCGGCCACATTGCGAATCCGCTCCATCCCCGCCATGGAGGTGCCGCCGAATTTCATCACGATGCGCGCCATTTGCTTGTCGAGCCTGCCTGCTGGTAAGAAAGAAAATGTCCCAAAAGGGCTGAAACGGCGCTCCTCTTAGCAGCGGATACGGATATGGCAAGCAACGCAAGCGCAACGACGACCGGCACCATCGATCCGCGCGAGGCGGCGCATTTCGGCGCGATGGCCGCGCAATGGTGGGACCCCGATGGCAGCAGCGCCATGCTGCACAAGCTGAACCCGGTGCGGTTGCGCTATATACGAGAGGCGATAGATTGCCGCTGGCCGGGAAAGGATAGCTCTTTTCAGCCACTTGAGGGCAGGCGCGCGCTGGACGTGGGCTGCGGCGCGGGATTGCTCGCCGAACCGCTGGCGCGCATGGGCGCTGCGGTGACGGCGCTCGACGCGGCGGAGGAAAATATCGCGGCGGCAAAGGTCCATGCACAGCCGCAGGGCCTCTCCATCGACTATCGCGCGACTCCGGTGGAGCAATTGGCGGAGGACGGATTCGATCTCGTCACCTCCATGGAAGTGATCGAGCATGTGGCCGATCCCGCCGCGTTCGTGGCGGCGCTGGCGGACAAGCTGGCGCCGGAGGGGCTGATGATCCTCTCGACACCCAACCGCACCCCCCTTTCCCGCGCCGCGATGATCTCCATCGGGGAAAGCGTGGGCGGCATTCCCAAGGGGACGCACGACTGGAACAGGTTCATCACGCCGGATGAACTGACCGCGCTGCTGGAGGACGCCGGGCTGGAGGTGATCGGGTCGAGCGGCCTCGGCTTCGATCCGCGCAAAGGTTTCGTGCTGTCGACCAACAAGGCGATCAACTATCTGCTGACCGTCCGCCATCGTCGGGAATAAGGCGACCGCAGGGGCTGGCCCTCCGCGACATCGCGCGGACGGAAGCGGCGACCGGCGACCTGCAAGAACAGCTCGACGCGGAGAGCAAGGCACGGGACGGCGAAAAGCCCTGATGGTGCGGGCCCGTCAGCCCTGCCCCACGGCCTCGGCGCGGGCGACGAGGGCCTTCGCAGCCTCCACATGCATGGATTCGATCATGCGGCCCTCGAACCGTTCCGCCCCGCCGGTCGCGGCCTCGATCAGGCGGCGGGCGTCCGCCAGCGCCTGCGCGTCCGGGCCGAAGACCTGGTTGGCGACCGGCACCTGGCTGGGGTGAATCAATGTCTTGCCGTCGAAGCCAAGCGCATGGCCCGCCACGCACTCCGCCTCGAAGCCCGCTTCGTCGTCCAGTCGGTTGAACACGCCGTCGAACACCGCGACGCCTGCGGCGCGCGCAGCCAGGATCACGGCCTGAAGCGACATCGCCAGCCCGTCGCGCCCGGCGATGGCGGGAATGCCGATGTCCTGTCGCAGGTCGTTGGTTCCCATGAACAGCGCCGCCGCGCCCTCGCCCGCCGCGATTTCCGGCGCGGCCAGCACGCCTCGGGCGCTTTCGATCATGGCGATGACCGGTTTTTGCGTGACGCTGAACACGTCCTTCACCTGTTTGGGACTTTCCACCTTGGGCAGCACCACATAGTCGGCGGCGGACTGTTTGGCGGCGATCATCTCAACGCCGTGCCAGGGAGTGCCCTCGACATTGATGCGGAGCGCCGTCAGCCGGTTCCCGAATCCTTCCGCCAGAGCCTCCAGAGCACCCGTGCGGGCATCCTCCTTCCTCTCGTCCGGCACGGCGTCCTCCAGATCGAGGATCACAAGGTCGCAGGGCAGCGTGCGGACCTTGGCGATGGCACGGGCATTGGACGCGGGCAGGAACAGCAGCGAGCGGGCGTGGCGAAGCAGCATGACGGCAATCGACTCCTTGGAAGAACGGTTCTTGTGACGGGTTTAGCCGGATTGCCTTTCCCCGTTAATCTTTTCACGGCATAGTCGGGTCCTGTTCGGGTTGGGAGGACCTATGGTGACGACTTTCGCGCTTACGGTGACTTTGCTGGTGCTGTTCTACCTCGCGGTCAGCGTGAAGGTCGTGCGGCAGGGCTATCAATATACGATCGAGCGGTTCGGCCGCTTTACGGAAGTGGCGAAGCCCGGCCTCAATTTCTACCCCGCCTTTTTTTATGGAGTCGGGCGCAAGATCAACATGATGGAGCAGGTCGTCGACATTCCGGGACAGGAGATCATCACCAAGGACAATGCCATGGTGTCGGTCGACGGCGTGGTGTTCTTCCAGGTGCTCGACGCGGCGAAGGCCGCCTATGAAGTGTCGGAACTCTATGTCGCGATCATGCAGCTTGCGACCACCAATTTGCGGACGGTCATGGGTTCGATGGACCTCGACGAAACCCTCTCCAAGCGCGACGAGATCAATGCGCGGCTGCTTTCCGTGGTCGATCACGCCACCAACGCGTGGGGCATCAAGATTACCCGCGTCGAACTGAAGGACATCCGCCCGCCCGCCGATATCGTCAACGCCATGGGCCGGCAGATGAAGGCCGAGCGTGAGAAGCGCGCCCTGATCCTCGAATCGGAAGGTCTGCGCGCATCGGAGATTCTCAAAGCCGAAGGCCAGAAGCAAAGCCAGATTCTGGAAGCCGAAGGCCGCCGCGAAGCCGCCTTCCGCGACGCCGAGGCCCGCGAGCGCGAGGCGGAGGCGGAGGCCAAGGCGACGCAAATGGTTTCCGAAGCCATCGCCAATGGCAATGCGCAGGCGATCAACTATTTCATCGCCCAGAAATATGTGGAGGCAGTGCAGCAGTTCGCGACCTCCCCCAATGCCAAGACGATCCTGTTCCCGGTGGAGGCGACCCAGTTGATCGGCACGCTGGGCGGCATCGGCGAACTGGCGCGGGAGGCGCTGGGCGGTGACAAGCCCTCGCCGCCTCCCCCGCCCGCCGCGCCGCCGCGCCGCGGTCCGTTCGCATAAGAGGACAGCCGGCCAATGGACATGCTCGCCATGCTGGAAGATCATTGGTGGTGGCTGATCCTTGCCGCCCTGCTGGGCATCGGCGAAGTGCTGATGCCCGGCGTGTTCCTGATCTGGGTCGCCATAGCGGCGGCGGTGACGGGACTGGCGGCGATGGCGCTGCCGGTCGGGATATCGTTGCAGTTCCTGATCTTCGCCATGCTCTGCCTGATCGCGGTATGGGGCGGGCGGCGCTGGTATGCGGCCAATCCAGTTTCGTCGGAAGACCCGCTGCTCAACGACCGCACCGCCCGGCTGATCGGGGAGGTCGTGACCGTGACCGAGGCTATCGAGAACGGGCGCGGGCGCGTGAAGGTGGGCGACGGCGTCTGGTCCTGCCATGGCCCCGAAGCGCCCGTGGGAGCACGGGTACGAATCGTGGGCGCGGAGGCTTCGATCCTGCGGGTGGAGCCAGTCTGACCGGACGGCGTCGATCCCATTCGACTTTCGGATGAAGGGGAAGGCAGGCTATACGAAAGAGCCGGAGGGCGCAGGCCGGGAAAGCGAAGCTGGCGCAGGTCGTCCGCGAAGCCGGGTTTGGGGAGCGCGCGGCGGAAGGGGCCGTTCAATGGGGTGCTGGCAGCGCGGTAGGATGGGTTTTGGTCAGTTGCGGTCACACAACATTCGTCATCCCAGCGAAAGCTGGGATCTCTCTTTCTTAGGGCGCAACCGAGCCTAAATGAGATCCCAGCTTTCGCTGGGATGGCGATATTTATGTCCGTCTTCCACCCACAACCGCCATTCAAGCAACCGCCACAAAAAGGGCCGCATGGAGCAGCCCTTCCTTGCATCGTTCGCGGCAACCGATCACCCCACGAAAGCGCGTTCGATCACATAGGCGCCGGGCGCAGCGTTGGAACCTTCGGCGAAGCCGTTCTCCTCGAACCAGGCGCCGAACTGCTTGATCATCTCCATGCTGCCGCACATCATGATCCGGTCGGTTTCCGGATCGAATTTCGGCGCGCCGGGGATGCCTTCGAACAGCTTGCCATTCTCGATCAGCGCATCGATGCGGACATTGTTGCGGAAAGGTTCGCGCGTGACGGTCGGGACATAGTGGAACTGCCTGTCCGCCTGTTCGGCGACCAGCGGGTCTTCCGCCAGCTTGCCCGTCAGTTCGTCATGGAAGGCAAGGTCACTGACCCGGCGGACCGAGTGGACGATCACGACTTCCTCGTAAAACTCGTAAACGTCCGGGTCGCGCGACAGGCTGAGGAAGGGCGCGAGGCCCGTGCCAGTCGACAGCATAAACAACCGCTTGCCCGGCAGCAGCGCGTCGGTGACGAGCGTGCCGGTCGGCTTGCGGCCGAGATAGATCTGGTCGCCCGGCTGGATGAGCTGGAGCCGGGACGTAAGCGGCCCGTCCTGCACCTTGATCGACAGGAATTCCAGTTCCTCGTCCCAGGACGGGCTGGCGACCGAATAGGCGCGCAGCAGCGGCTTTCCATTGTCGCCCTGGAGGCCGATCATCACGAATTCGCCCGAACGGAAACGGAAGCTGGCGGGCCGCGTGATGCGAAAGCTGAAAAGATGTTCGTTCCAGTGCCGCACCGACAGCACCGTTTCCACGCTGAGCGCACCCGTTGGTTCCAGCACCGGCTTTTCGATCGTCACTTCGCTCAAGACCTTTATCCTTGCCAATTCATGCGAGGGACCGGCGCCTCGATGACGCTAGTTGCATATCGTTCGCAATAAATGATGCGTCCGCGAAATGGCGCGTGTGCAGCGTGATGGCAAGGCCAAAAAAACTTGTCGGGCCGATAGCTGACCCGTCTTCGCCTGTCTTCAGCCGAACAACCCCTTGGCGATGTTGCCCAGTTCGTTCAGCGGATTGCCGTCGCCGTCGCGGTCGAACAGGCTACCCAGCTTGCCCAGGATCGCTTCGGGACCGCCGAACTGGCCGAGCAGTTCCTGGAGCTTGTCCGCCGACACGCCATGTTCCGCCGCCGTTTCGGCGAGCGCGGACACGCTGGTTTCGCCGCCGCCGATCTTGCCGCCGATCTCGCTCATCAGCGCCTGCATCTGTTCAGGCGACACGCCGATTTTCGCGGCGATCGCTTCCAGCCCGCCCGCATTGCCCAGAAGATCATCAAACATGCCCATGTGCGACTCCCGCTATAGATCAAATCCAGATTAGCATCTCTATGGGACCGCAGAAAGCGAAAGAGCCGGGGAAGGCCCTTTCCCCTCCCCCGGCTCTTTCGCGAATCGGTCGCGGATGCCGTCAGACGGCGGCGGTCAGCGCCGCGCCGCGCACGGAGGCGTCCACATGTTCCTCGAACTGGGCGAAGTTGTCGACGAACTGCTTGACCAGCTTGCCCGCCGTTTCGTCATAGGCCACCTTGTCGTCCCACGTCGCGCGCGGATCGAGGATCGCGCTTTCCACGCCCGGCACCGCCACCGGCACCTCAAAGCCGAAATTCGGATCGGTGCGGAATTCCGCATTGTTGAGGCTGCCGTCGAGCGCGGCGTTGAGCAGCGCGCGCGTGACCTTGATCGGCATCCGCTTGCCCACGCCATATTTGCCGCCGGTCCAGCCGGTGTTGACCAGCCAGCAGGTGACGCCCCCCTTGTTGATCCGCTCTTTCAAGAGGTTGCCGTAGACCGACGGATGGCGCGGCATGAAGGGCGCGCCGAAGCAGGTCGAGAAGGTCGCGCTCGGCTCCGTCACACCGATTTCCGTGCCCGCGACGCGCGCGGTGTAGCCGGACAGGAAGTGATACATCGCCTGATCCGGGGTCAGCCGCGCGATCGGGGGCAGCACGCCATAAGCATCGGCGGTGAGGAAGATGATGTTCTTCGGCACCGGACCCAGATTGTCCGCGCTTGCATTGGGGATGAAGTCGATGGGATAGGAACCGCGGCTGTTTTCCGCGAGGCTGTTGTCGTCGAGGTCGATGACGCGGGTTTCCTCGTCGATCACGACATTTTCCAGCACCGTGCCGAACCGCTTGGTGGTGGCGAAGATTTCCGGCTCGGCCTCGGCCGACAGATTGATCATCTTGGCATAGCAGCCGCCCTCGAAATTGAAGACGGCGGTGTCCGACCAGCCATGCTCGTCATCGCCGATCAGCGTGCGGCTGGCGTCGGCGGACAGGGTGGTCTTGCCCGTGCCCGACAGGCCGAAGAAGACGGCCGTGTCGCCATTGGGACCGATATTGGCAGAACAGTGCATCGGCATCACGCCCCTGACGGGGAGCAGATAGTTGAGGATGCCGAAGACCGACTTCTTCATTTCGCCCGCATAGGCGGTGCCGCCGATCAGGATCAGCTTTTCGGTGAAGTTGACCGCGATCACCGTTTCGCTGCGGCTGCCGTGACGAGCCGGATCGGCGCGGAAGGTCGGCAGGTCGATGATGGTGTATTCAGGCTGGAAACCGGTCAGTTCCTCCGGCGTGGGGCGGACGAGCAGGGTGCGGATGAAGAGGTTATGCCATGCGCGTTCGTTGATGACGCGGACGTTGACGCGATGTTCGGGCTGCGACCCGCCAAAGAGGTCGGCGACATAAAGCTTGTCCTTTTCGCCCAGCGCCTTGAAGAAATCGGCCTTGAGCGCCGCGAAATGCTCCGGTGTCATGGGGACGTTGGTCTTGCCCCACCAGACCGTGTTTTCGGTTTCCGTATCCTTGACGATGAACTTGTCGCTTGCGCTGCGGCCGGTGTGCTTGCCGGTCTTGACGACCAGCGGGCCGTCCTTCGACAATATGCCTTCGCCATTGCGGATGGCGGCCTCCACCAGCGGCGCGGTGCCGAGGTTCCAGAACTGCGTCGCGTTGGTTGAGATACCCTGTTTGTCCAGGGTGATAGCGGATTTGGCCTGCACGCCTTTGCTCCTGAATAATGTAGTCCGCACCGCCGGCATTCTCGCCGGGACGGCCGATCCTCCCCACAGGCGCCCCGGTCCATTGCCGGCAAGCGTCCCTATAGCGGTGGATGGAGTCGGCATTAGGCGGTCGGACGGAAACCGTCAAATCCCCGAAAGGCTGAGTTTGTCGTGAAAATCGACGGTCGTGCCGCATATTCATTCCCGATAGCGACTTCCTTGCAGCGCGGACGGCCATGGTCTAACTGAGGGGCCGATCGCCCTTAGCGCCATTACCGGGATGATGCATGACAGCCACCATCGCCCTTGTGGATGATGACAAGAATATCCTGACCTCCGTGTCGATCGCGCTTCAGGCCGAAGGCTTCGTGACGCGCATCTATTCCGACCCGGACGGCGCGCTCAAGGCTCTGCTCGACAATCCGGCGGACCTGGCGGTGTTCGACATCAAGATGCCGCAGATGGACGGGCTGGAGCTGCTGCGGCGGCTTCGGGAAAAGAGCCAGATGCCCGTCATCTTCCTGACGTCCAAGGTGGACGAGCTGGACGAGGCGCTGGGCCTCGCCATGGGTGCGGACGATTATATCGCCAAGCCCTTCTCGCAGCGCCTGCTGATCGCGCGCATCCGCGCCATATTGCGCCGCGCCGAAGCCAGCCGCACTCCCGCCGCCGCCGATGAGCCGGTGATCGATCCGATCGTGCGGGGGCGGTTGGAGATGGACCCGGCGCGCCATCGGGTGAAGTGGGACGGGAAGGACGTGACGCTGACCGTCACGGAGTTCCTGATCCTGGAAACGCTTGCCGCGCGGCCCGGCGTGGTCAAGAACCGCAACCAACTGATGGACGCGGCCTATCAGGACGATGTCTATGTCGACGACCGCACCATAGACAGTCATATCAAGCGGCTGCGGCGCAAGTTCCGTGAGGTGGATTCCGATTTCAACGCAATCGATACGCTCTATGGCGCCGGATACCGATTCTCGGAGGAATGACGCGCCGCTGGCGGTGCGGTGGTCGGGCCGCATCAGCCTGACGCTGCGCATCCTGGCGGTGAACGTCTTCGCGCTGGCTTTGCTGGCGGGGGGCTTCTTTTATCTCGACAGCTATCGCTCGCGCATCGTCGACGACCGGCTGGAACAGTCCGCGCGCGAATTGAAGCTGCTGGCCATCGGCCTTGAAAATGCCCCGCCCGACCTGCACGAACGGTTGATCGCGGCCTATGCGCGGCAGACCGACGACCGCGTGCGCCGCTATGCCCCTGACGGGCGGCTGATTGCGGACAGCTTCACCATGAATGCGCCGCGCTATCGCTTGCGCCTGCCGTCCGAGGAGGAATTGAAGCGGCATATCGCCCGTTTCCTCGACAAGGCGATGGACCGCATCGTCTTCGCGGACCGACCGCCCAATTTCGAGGAACCGACAGTCGATCGGGCGCAGGCATGGCCGGAAATCATGCTGGCGGACCAGACCGGCAAGCCCCAGGCGACCAATCGCTACGCGCCCGACCGGACCTTCATGATTTCGGCGGCCGTGAAGATGAAGGACGGCACCAGCCTCCTGTCCACCGAAAATGCCCGTGACATCACGCGCGTCGTGCGGGCCGAACGATTGCGGCTGGGGATCGTGCTGGCCGCCGCCGCGCTGGCGTCGGTGCTGTTGTCGCTGTTCCTGGCGCGCACCATCGTCCAGCCGATCCAGAGCCTCGCCCGCGCTGCGGTGCGCGTGCGGCTGGGCCGGGCGCGGGAGGTGACGGTGCCGCGCCTGCCCGAACGGCGCGACGAGATCGGGATGCTGGCCCGTGCCTTGTCCGACATGAGCCATGCGCTGCGTCAGCGGATCGACGCCACCGACGCCTTCGCCGCCGATGTGAGCCATGAACTCAAGAATCCCATCGCCTCGCTCCGCTCCGCGCTCGACGCGCTCGACCGGGTGGAGCAGCCGGAATTGCGGACGCAGCTCATGGACATCTGCAAGGAGGATGTGCGGCGGCTCGACCGGCTGGTGACGGATATCGCCGAAGCCTCGCGCATCGACGCGCAGCTTTCGCGCACGCGCTTCGAACCCATCGACCTGGGGCTGCTGATCGAAAAGATGGTGATCGCCCGCGAGGCGCGCGGCGTGCCGAGGGGCGTGCGCCTCGCCTTCGCGCGGCCGCGCAAGGATGTGGCCGTCGTGCTGGGCGAGGAACAGCGGTTGATCCGCGTGCTCGACAACCTGATCGACAACGCCGTTTCCTTCTCGCCCGATGGCGGGCTGGTGCAGATCATCGCGACCGTGGCCGACAATGAAGTGCTGGTCAGCGTGGAGGATGAAGGGCCTGGCGTGCCGGAATCCGAACGCGAGCATGTGTTCCGCCGTTTCCATAGCGTCCGCCCGGAAAATGAAACGTTCGGCAAACATTCCGGCCTGGGCCTCGCCATCGCCCGCTCCATCGTGGAGGGGCATCAGGGCAAGGTCAGCATCGCCGACCGGCAGGACGCACAGAGCGGCGCCTGCTTCATCGTGCGCCTGCCCATGGCGGTGGAGCGCGATCCGGGAATGGTGTCGGAATAGCGCGGCCGCTTCACGGGACCGTCCCGCGCCGGGACAGTTTTCGCGGTTCCGGCGTCTCTCCTGCGCAATTCGATTTCTTCCCCGCGCGACTGGGGCTAGAAGGGACCAGATCATGACGGGCGCGGCTTCACATCAGACACTTCATGCGACCAGCGTAGCCATCGGCGGACGCGCCGTGTTGCTCCACGGGCCGAGCGGAGCTGGCAAATCCGACCTGGCGCTGCGCCTGATAGATCGGGGCGCGGTGCTGGTGAGCGACGACTATACGATCCTGACGGCGCGCGACGGGCAACTGATCGCTGCCGCTCCCGCCGAAATAGCCGGAAGGATGGAGGTGCGCGGCATCGGCCTTGCCGACATGCCGCATCGGGACGGCGTGCCGGTCGCGCTGATCGTGCATCTGGGCGAAGTGGCCGAGCGGTTGCCGGCGGACGGCGCGCGCCGCCGGATCGCGGGCATCGACATCCCCCTCGTGCGGCTCGCCGGGCTGGAGGCGTCCGCGCCGATCAAGGTGGAACTGGCGCTCAGGGAAATGGGTCGGGCATGACGGCCTCCCCCGCGCCCAAGACGATCCTGCTGGTGTCGGGCCTGTCCGGCGCGGGCAAGACGACCGCGCTCAAGACGCTGGAGGACATGGGCTGGGAAGCGGTGGACAATCTGCCGCTGGTCTTGCTCGACCGGCTGCTCGATACGCCGCTGCCCGCCGGGCACAGCGATGCGGACGACCGGCCGCTCGCCATCGGCATCGACGCGCGCACGCGCGGTTTCGACGCCAATGCCATCGTCCGCCGCATCAAGGCGCTGCGCGAACACCATGGCCATGATGTCGAGACCCTGTTCCTCGATTGTTCGGGCAGCGAGCTGGAGCGGCGCTTCGCCGAAACGCGGCGGCGGCATCCGCTTGCCGCCGACCGGCCCGCCGCCGACGGCATTGCGCGGGAAAGGGAGCTGACCGAGCCGCTACGGCGATGGGCCGCGCAGGTCATCGACACGACAGCCTATAGCAGCAATGCGCTACAGCAGGAGATCCGCAACCGCTATGCGCGCGAGCGGCTGTCCGATCCGGTGCTGACGATATTGTCCTTCGGCTATTCGCGCGGCGTGCCCCGCAACGCCGACCTTGTGTTCGACATGCGCTACCTGCGCAATCCGCATTGGGACGATGCGTTGCGGCCCAAGACCGGGCTTCAGCCGGACGTTGCCGCCTATATCGCGCAGGACCCGGCCTATGAGGACACGGTGGGCCGGATCGAGGCGCTGCTCGCGATACTGCTGCCTCGTTATGCGGAGGGCGGAAAGACATATATCACCGTGGCTTTCGGCTGCACCGGCGGACGGCACAGGTCGGTGCATGTGGCCGAGCGCGTCGCCAGATACTTGCAAGATGCCGGCTTTTCGCCCACGGTCAGCCACAGAAACATGGAATCAGCGCCTCAGGACGCCCTGGAGAAGCGCAGACCGGGAGGCCCGAAAGCACAATCATGAAACAGATGGGCCGTTAGCGCAGATGATTGGACTCTTACTCGTCACCCACGGATCGTTGGCGACGGAATTCGTTGTCGCGATGGAGCACGTCGTGGGGCCGCAGCAGCAGATCGAGACGATCTGCATCGGGCCGGAGGACGACATGGAACTGCGCCGCGCGGACATCTCCGCCGCGGTCGATCGCGTGAACGACGGGTCGGGCGTGATCTTGCTGACGGACCTGTTCGGGGGCACCCCGTCGAACCTTGCCATATCCCTGCTGCGCGCGGGCGAGATCGAGGTGATCGCCGGCATCAACCTGCCCATGCTCATCCGCCTGGAAAGCGCCCGCAAGGTGATGGACGTGCGATCCGCCGTCGCCGCCGCGCGTGAGGCGGGCCAGAAATATATCAGCGTAGCGTCGGAACTGTTGGGTAGCACTCCATGAACGAAATCAGCCAGGAAGTCCGGATCAGCAACAAGCGCGGCCTCCACGCCCGCGCCAGCGCCAAATTCGTCACCCTGGCCAGCGGCCTTCCTTCGCAGATCACGGTGCGCAAGGACGGCAATGAAGTGACCGGCACGTCGATCATGGGCCTGATGATGCTGGGCGCGGCGCTGGGCGATTCGATCATCATAAGCGCCGCCGGACCGGAAGCGGAGGATTCGCTGATCCAGTTGGTGACGCTGGTGGAAGACAAGTTCGGGGAAGAATAGGGACGACCGGCTGTGGGTCGATGATCCGCGATCCTCTCCAGGTAGCGGTTTGGGGTGGATTCCTGCCACCTCCCCCTTCCGGAGCATCAACGCACCCCCTACCCTTTTCGACCCATGCCCTATAGAGAGGCCGCTTCATCCGCTTTCGAAGAACAGGCACAGGCGTGGCACGCGAGATCACCGGATTTTCCAACCCTCTGGTCAAGCGCGTCCGGTCCCTGCGCGAAAAGAAGTTCCGCAAGGCCGAAGGTCTGTTCCTGGCCGAAGGGCTTCGCATCCTGACCGAAGCGCGCGAGGAAGGCGTGCTGCCCGAAATGCTGTTCCACGCCGGGTCCGCGCATCCGCTTGCCGCCGACCTCATCGCGGCGATGGAAGCGGCGGGCGGCGACGTTATCGAAACCTCGCCGGACATCCTCGCGAAGATTTCCGGCAAGGACAATCCGCAGGCAGTGGTCGGCGTTTATCGCGACCGCCTCACCCCGCTGGCGAAGCTCGACCGGGCGAAGGCCGATATCTGGATCGTCGCGCAATCGCTGCGCGATCCGGGCAATCTGGGCACGATCCTGCGGACGGGCGACGCGGTGGGCGCGGGCGGGCTGATCCTGATCGACGATTGCGTCGATCCCTTTTCGGTCGAATCGGTGCGGGCGAGCATGGGCGCGCTCTTCACCCAGTCGATCACGCAGGCGCGTTGGGGCGAGTTCACGGCATGGCTGCGCGCCGGTCCCGGCGAACTCATCGGCACCAGCCTGAAAGCCGCGCAGGACTATCAGGAGCCGCGCTATCATGGTCCGTCCTTCCTGCTGGTCGGAAACGAAGCGCAGGGCCTGCCGGAAACCTATGAGGCCGAATGCGACCTGCTTGTGAAAATGCCGATGATGGGCAAGGCGGACAGCCTGAACGCCGCCGTCGCCTGTGCGGTGATGGCCTATGAATTGCTGAACCAGCAGCGGAAAAGATAAACGGGGGAAACGGGATGGGGAATGACAGCGGCATGGGCGCGATGTGGCGTCATCGGCGGGTGCTGGGGGCGAGCCTGATCGGCACGGCGGTCGAATTCTACGACTTCTACATCTATGCGACGGCCGCCAGCCTGATCTTTCCCGCGCTGTTCTTCCCGGCATCCTCCCCCACCGCGCAGTTGATGGCGTCCTATGGCAGCCTGTCGCTCGCCTTCTTTGCCCGGCCCTTGGGCGCGGCGGTGTTCGGCCATTATGGCGACCGCGTGGGGCGGAAGGTGACGCTGGTCATTTCGCTGATGCTGATGGGCGGCTCCACGCTCGCCATCGGGTTCCTGCCGACTTACCAGACGATCGGCTGGTGGGCGCCGCTGATCCTGTGCATCCTGCGATTCGGACAGGGCCTGGGCCTTGGCGGGGAATGGGGCGGCGCGGCGCTGCTGGCGGTGGAGAATGCGCCGCCGGGATGGCGCGCGCGCTTCGGGATGTTCCCGCAATTGGGCGCGCCGGTCGGCTTTCTGGCTGCCAACGGCATGTTCCTGGCTCTCGGATTGTGGCTGAGCGACGAGGCGTTTTTCGCCTGGGGCTGGCGCCTGCCTTTCCTGGGCAGCGCGGTGCTGGTGTTCCTCGGCCTGTGGGTCCGCCTGAAGCTCACCGAAACGCCCGAATTCGCGGCCGCGCAAGCCGAAGCGCCGCCGCCCGCCGTACCGCTCGCCACACTGTTCCAAAGCCATCTGGGCGCGGCGATCGCGGGCACCTTCGCCGTGGTGGCCTGCTTCGCCATCTATTATATCGCGACCGCTTTTGCGCTGGGATATGGCACGACCATATTGAAGATCGACCGCGAAATCTTCCTCGCGGCCCAGTTGGGCGCGATCCTGTTCATGGCGCTCAGTATCATCCTGGCCGGATGGTGGGCTGACAGGAGCAGCCCGACGCGCGTACTGGTCATTGGATGCGTCGGCACGGTGCTCATGGGCATCGCCTTCGGTCCGGCCATGGGCACGGGCGCGCTGTTGCCGATCTTCCTGATCCTGAGCCTCGCTCTGTTCATGATGGGCTTTGTCTACGGGCCGCTGGGCGCCTATCTGCCCGCGCTGTTCCCGGTGCAATTGCGCTATACCGGCGCATCCTTCTCCTTCAATCTGGGCGGGATCATCGGCGGCGCGCTGGCCCCCATCGTCGCGACATGGCTGATCGCGGCACAGGGTATTGAACTGGTGGGGCTTTATATGTCGGCGGCGGCAGCGATCAGTCTCGCCGGACTGTGGTGGACCAGCCGGCATGGGCACTGACCCGGTTGGACAGCCAGGCGGCGGCATGACATGACGGGGTGGTGAGACCAAGCTCAAGGGAGATCCCGGCTTTCGCTGGGATGACGGACATTGAATATCGGAAAATGGTCGTAAGCCGTCACCGAACATCTATACGCAAAGAAAAAAAGCCGGAAACAGGGGAAGACTGTTTCCGGCTTCAAAATTTTGTCTTGGCGAGGGTTATCAGTCGCCCCAGAGTTCCTTGAGCTTGCTGAAGAAGCCGGTGGATTGGGGACACTCCTCTCCCGTTTCCGTTTCGCGGAAGGCTTCGAGCAGTTCGCGCTGGCGGGCACTGAGCTTGGTCGGGGTTTCGACGTCGACCTGGATGACCAGATCGCCCTGCCCGCGTCCGTTCAGCACCGGCATGCCCACGCCGCGCTGGCGGATCTGCTTGCCGGACTGGATGCCGCTCGGAATCTTGATTTCATGCCGGCTGCCGTCGAGGCCGGGCACTTCGATCGTGCCGCCCAGCGACGCCGTGGTGAAGCTGACCGGGGCGCGGCAGAACAGCGTCGTGCCGTCGCGCTCGAAGATCGGGTGCCGCTTCACATGCAGGAAGATGTAGAGATCGCCCGGAGGCGCGCCGCGCGCGCCGCACTCACCTTCGCCGGTCAGGCGGATGCGGGTTCCTTCGTCGACGCCGGCGGGAATGTTGACCGACAGGGTCTTGGGCCTGTCCACGCGCCCTTCGCCCCGGCACGAGCGGCAGGGGTTTTCGATGACCTGACCCGCGCCATGGCAGGACGGGCAGGTGCGCTCCACCACGAAGAAGCCCTGCTGCGCCCGGACCTGTCCATGACCGCCGCAAGTGCCACAGCTCTTGACGCCCGTGCCCGGCTGCGCGCCGGACCCGTCGCAGGCATCGCAGGAAGCGGAGACTTCGATCTCGATTTCGCTCTGCTTGCCGTGATAGGCTTCGTCGAGCGTGATCTCCATGTCGTAACGCAGGTCGGCGCCGCGCCGCTGGGCCTGACGTCCCCCGCCGCCGCCGAAACCGGCCTGGCCGAAGATCGTCTCGAAAATATCGCCCAGATCGGAAAAACCGCCCGCGCCGCGCCCGCCATTGAAACCGCCCCCGCCGCCATTCTGGGCATTGGTGTAGGCTGCGTGGCCATAGCGGTCATAGGCCGCGCGTTTCTGCGGATCCTTCAGGCACTCATAGGCTTCGGACACGGCCTTGAACCGGGCCTCGCCGTCGGTGCATCCCCCGGTCTTGTCCGGGTGATATTTCATCGCCAGCTTGCGATAGGCGCTCTTGATGGTCGTG
>Ga0182744_1000972_pt1 | contig 26028 bp, 20 predicted proteins | sample eDN3rd30CKraftMG_FD_128525 | JGI IMG/M metagenome (GOLD analysis project Ga0182744, IMG submission 128525) | Enriched Miracle-Growth compost microbial communities from Emeryville, California, USA - eDNA 3rd pass 30_C Kraft MG (version 2) (version 2) ... | reverse complement strand
GCGTCGCGTATCTTCCACTTCCCAAAAACCCAACAAATCGCAGGACTCCAATGCCAATGACTTGAAGCGCTCAATCAATCCGCCTCTTCTTGACACAAACCCCCATACAAGGATGAGGGCTCCAGGGAAATTTGCCGCACAAATCAGGCCGGTTTGAACGCCGGCACCACAGGCGGCTTGTAGAGCCAGTCGAGGCAGCGCCAGACATCTTCGTCGCTGCGGGCGCGATAGCTCTCGTTGCGCACGTCCGCCTCGATGCCGTCGACGTGGTAGAGATGATGCCACATGAACCGGCTTTCGAGCTGCACGCGCGCGGTGCGCGCCAGCCGCGCCGTCTCGAACTGCTGGAAGGCCGCGTTGTAGCGGCCGCCGCAGGTGTCGATCAGTTCGGCGAGCGCCACAGCATCCTCGATCGCCATGCCGGCGCCTTGCGCCAGCGACTGCAAGGTCGCATGCGCGGCGTCGCCCATGACGACGATCCTGCCCTGCGACCAGCCGCGACGCGGCGAGCGGTCGGCGATCGGCCAGCGCCGTTCGAGATCCATCATGGCGATCATCTCGCGCATGGCCGGATGCGCATCGCGATAGGTGCGCTGCAGTTCGGCACGATAGCTCTCGACATTGCCCTTCTGCGAGAACGTGTCGGTACGGAAGACAGCGACGATGTTGAACGTCGAATGGCCGCGCAAGGGATAATGCACGATGTGGAAACCGGCGCCGCCCCAGAGCGCCACATCGTCGGTGGGAACCTGCGCCGGCGCCTTGTCGATGGGGACGATGGTGCGATGCGCCACATAGCCGATCATCTCCGGCTCGCTCTCGCCCATCAACTGGCCGCGCACGGTCGAACGCAAGCCGTCGGCGCCGACTGGGAAGGCGCCCTTGATCGTGCGCCCGTCGGCGAGCGTGGCAGAGACGCGATCGCCCTTGTCGTCGTAGCGCACGAGCGCGGCGTTCTCGTCGAGGTGGATTGTCGGCACGGCGCGGCAGGCGTCCATCAGGATCTGATGCAGATCGACGCGATGAATGACGATGTAGGGATTGCCACCGTAGCGTTCTTCGAATCCCCTGCCCGTCTCGACCCTGGTGACAGGCAGGCCGTCATTGGCATCGAACATCCAGACATTCTTCGGCACGATGCTCTTGGCCATGACGGCGGCGCGCAGGCCGAGCCGATCGAACATCGGAAAGACATTGGGGCCGAGCTGGATGCCGTAGCCGATGGCGCCGAATTGCGGCGCCTGTTCCAGCACTCGCACGTTCCATCCTTTGCGGCCCAGCGCCAAAGCCGTGCAGAGGCCGCCGATGCCGCCGCCGACAATAAGCGCCGGCTGTTGCTCTTGCTTGTTCACGTTTCCTGCCTTCCCACTTGTCTTGCTACTTATCTTGCCTTCGGACGAAGGGAATAATTACGTGCGTGGCATGCTCTCCATCAGCCACTGAGGCCAATCGGGGCCGGCCTGATCGGCGTCGCCGTGGTGCAGTTTGCGAAACGCCTTGAAGCCCGGCGAACTGGAGGGAAACAGCATGACCATTTTCTTGCGTCCGCGAAAGAACAGCCATTCACGCGCCATATCCTCGAGCTTACGCGCCTCCGGGCCGGCGATATCGCGGCATCTTTGCTGCGGCGGCCCCATGGCGATGTCCGCCAGCCGGTGCGCGACGGTTTCGACCGCAATCGGACGAAAGGTGATGTCGCGCGGCACCGACATGACGAAATTGCCCTTGTTGAGGCGCATCAATATGGCGTGCACGAGCGTATAGAACTGCGCCGAACGCAGGATCGACCACTCGAGCCCGCTGTCCATGACCATGCGCTCTTCTTTGAGCTTCACGGCATAATAGGGAAAATCCGCGGCAGGCTCGATGCCGGCGATGCCGATGTAAATGATATGGCTTACGCCCGCCGCGCGGCATGCCGTCAGCAGGTTGCCCAGACCCGTAATGGCGTTGTCTGGAGCGGATGAATCATGCGCGCAATGGATGACGGTGGTGACGCCTTCGAGCGCTTCGGCAAGTCCTTCGCCCGACACGAGATCGCCGATCACGGTCTCGCCAAACCGGTTTGTTCCACGCAGGCCGCGGCTGAACGAACGCACGGCGACGCCCCGGCGCGCCAGTTCGACCACGACCATTTGACCGAGAGTGCCTGTCCCGCCCGTCACAAGAAACGTCATATTACCTTCCGCAAGCAACGCCGCAAATCGTGCGTCCCTATACAGCAACTGCTCGCCACCCGACAGGCCGGAGAACGCGCGGCGCCATGGCAGAATCTGCGGCGACGAGCGACAATCGGGAGAAGCGGCGATGCTCTATCCGGCGGCTGCAAAGCGCCGGATCAGCCGATCCAGACGATGAACCAGACGAAGGCGAAGGCCCAGACGCCCAAGGTGATCAGTGGAGCGAGATTGTTGTGGTGGTGTGCGTTCAACATGGTGTGCTCGAGGGGTCGATAACGGCCATGTAGATAAGCGCGCGCATGCCGCTGCGCGAGTACGCCTACGGTAAATATTTCGTAAATGGTTAAGGTGGACCGGTCAGGCTCGCCGACCCTGATCCGGCCGGCGGCGGGATAGCAACGCAGATTCAGCCGATCCAGACGATGAACCAGACGAAGGCGGAGGCCCAGAGGCCGAAGGTGACGATGGGAGCCAGGTTGCTTTGACGGTGTGCGTTGGTCATGGCGTCCTCGCTGTTTCGATGACACCAATTTAAATTGGTCCGCAATTTCCGATGTGCGGGCACGCACGTGGTGAATTTTTAGTAAAATGTGAGGGATTTCAGTCATGGCTGTTAACACATCGCCCGCCTCCAGACCTGCCGCACATCCGTCGGCGGCAGCCTGAAACCGGCCGGGCAATTTGCTGGACGCCTTCCGCGAGGCCAGCGTCGATCTCGCTAGGCCGCTGATCACAAGCTGCGGCTTGGGCGTCTCCCGCCGCTATCGCCAATCTGGCGCTGGAGTCGCCGGCAAGCCGTAGCCGAAAGGCATGGGCCTCGCGCGGCAAACCGATTGCCAAAGGCAAAAATAAGCGGCGGGAATGGTCATCGCCTGCTTATTTTATAGGCTGTTATATGCTTAGATTATAGGCTGATACTGAGCGTAAAATAGGCACCCAGGCGAGGCATTGCGGAACACGAACAAATCCAGATGAAACAGAACGGTTTGCTTGTCTGAAATGTGGATAGAATCTTGGCACAGCAGGTGCTAATAGCGCTTCGGATTGGGCTCTGCCGAGCCAGGGTTGTTCCCCGGTCCGCCATCGGAGCAGCGTAAGCGAATGAAAAAGATCGAGGCGATTATCAAGCCGTTCAAGCTTGACGAGGTCAAGGAGGCCCTGCAGGAAGCGGGGCTGCAGGGAATTACGGTAACGGAAGCCAAGGGTTTCGGCCGTCAGAAGGGGCATACGGAACTGTATCGCGGCGCGGAATATGTCGTCGATTTCCTGCCCAAGGTGAAAATCGAGATCGTTTTGCCCGATGAAATGCTCGACGGGGCCGTCGAAGCGATCCGCAAGGCCGCACAGACCGGCCGGATCGGCGATGGCAAGATATTTGTATCGAATATCGAGGGGGCCGTCCGTATCCGGACCGGAGAAACCGGCACAGACGCGATCTAACCTCAGAATTCACCCACCAGACGACCTCTATCTACATCTAAGTGCAGAAAGGCTTTGCTATGAAGACCGCCAAGGACGTCCTCAAGGCGATCAAGGACAACGACGTCAAATACGTCGATTTGCGATTTACCGACCCGCGGGGCAAGTGGCAGCACGTCACCTTCGACCCGTCGCTCGTCGATGAGGAAATGTTCTCGGAAGGCACCATGTTCGACGGTTCGTCGATTGCCGGCTGGAAGGCGATCAACGAGTCCGACATGATCCTCATGCCCGACCCGACGTCCGCCACGATGGACCCGTTCTTCGCCGCCTCGACCATGGTCATCACCTGCGACGTGCTCGAGCCCTCCACCGGCGAGCCCTACACCCGCGACCCGCGTGGCATCGCCAAGAAAGCGATGGCTCACATGAAGTCGCAGGGCGTCGGTGACACCTGCTTCTTCGGCCCGGAAGCCGAATTCTTCGTGTTCGACGACGTGCGCTTCTCGGCAGATCCCTACAACACCGGCTTCAAGCTCGATTCGGTCGAACTGCCCTCCAACGGCGACACCGACTACGAAGGCGGCAACCTCGGCCACCGCATCCGCACCAAGGGCGGCTATTTCCCGGTGCCGCCGCAGGACTCCGCCCAGGACATGCGCGGCGAAATGCTCTCGGCCATGGCCGCCATGGGCGTCAAGGTTGAGAAGCATCACCACGAAGTCGCCTCCGCCCAGCACGAACTCGGCATGAAGTTCGATACGCTGATCACCATGGCCGACCATATGCAGATTTATAAGTACTGCATCCATCAGGTCGCCCAGAGCTACGGCAAGACCGCCACGTTCATGCCGAAGCCGATCTTCGGTGACAATGGCTCGGGCATGCACGTCCATCAGTCGATCTGGAAGGCCGGCAAGCCGGTGTTCGCGGGCGACAAGTATGCCGGCCTGTCGCAGGAATGCCTGTGGTACATCGGCGGCATCATCAAGCATGCCAAGGCGCTGAACGCCTTCACCAACCCGTCGACCAACTCCTACAAGCGCCTGGTGCCTGGCTATGAAGCGCCGGTGCTGCTCGCCTATTCGGCGCGCAACCGCTCCGCCTCCTGCCGTATTCCGTGGACGACGAACCCGAAGGCCAAGCGCGTGGAAGTCCGCTTCCCCGATCCGATGGCGAACCCCTACCTCGCCTTCGCGGCCCTGCTGATGGCCGGCCTCGACGGCATCGCCAACAAGATCGATCCGGGCGCCGCCATGGACAAGGATCTCTACGACCTGCCGCCGAAGGAACTGAAGAAGATCCCGACGGTTTGCGGCTCGCTGCGCGAAGCGCTCGAGAACCTCAACAAAGACCGCAACTTCCTCAAGGGCGGCGAAGTGTTCAATGACGACTTCATCGACGCCTACATCGAACTGAAGATGACCGAAGTGATGCGCTTCGAAATGACGCCGCATCCGGTCGAATTCGACATGTACTACTCGTACTGAGAATTGCGATACGCCTGACATCCTGGATGTCAGGCCGACATTGAAAGGTCCGGAAGGTGGCTCGCCAGAGCGCTTCCGGGCCTTTTTTACCGCCGGCTCCCACGCGCCATCACAGCCATGCAATGCTGCCGCTCGCCCGCCGACGAGCGACTGGTTATGATCCTGCATACCGTGCGATGACATGGAGAGAAGGAGCTGTTGCAATGGCGATAGTTGCGGACGAGGAAAGCCTGCGCCGGGAATTCGAGGCGATGGCGGCACGCAGTGGATTGATCATTCCAACCGACCGTCAGCAGATGATGTTCGAGACGTTTCTCGATTTCCGCAAAGTCGTCGAACGCCTGCATGGACCGCGTGACCACACGGCTGAGACGGCGCATGTGTTCAGCATCGATCACGTGACGCGGGGCACGGAACATGAGTGAGGCGCCGCTGCATGAACTCTCCATTACCGAGGCCGGCCGCAAACTGCGCAACGGCTCGCTGACATCCATGGCGCTGACGCAGGATGCACTGGCGCGCATCACCAGGATCGATCCGGCGATCAATGCTTTCATCACGGTCACGAAAGACCGCGCATTGGCTGACGCGCAGGCGGCCGATGCCGCCTTTGCGCGCGGCGAAGACAAGGGCCCGTTTCAGGGTGTTCCCTATGCGCTGAAAGATATCTACGACACGGCCGGCATCCGCACGACCTGTCATTCGAAGCTGAGGGTCGACCATCTGCCGGCGCATGACAGCGCCGTCGAAGAGAAACTGCACGCGCAAGGCGGTGTCTTGCTCGGCAAGCTGGCGACGCATGAGTTCGCGCTTGGCGGTCCGAGCTTCGACCTGCCGTTTCCACCGGCCCGCAATCCGTGGAACACGGAATATGCCACCGGCGGATCCTCTTCAGGGTCGGGCGCCGCCGTCGCCGCGGGCCTCGTGCGCATGGCGATGGGCACCGACACGGGCGGGTCCATTCGCGGGCCTGCGGCGCTGTGCGGCACCATCGGCATCAAGCCGACATTCGGCCGCGTGTCGCGGCGTGGCATCTTTCCCCTCGCCTATTCGCTCGATCATGCAGGCCCTCTCGCCTGGAGCGTCGAGGATGCGGCGATCACGTTGAACGCGATCGCCGGCTTCGATCCGCTCGATCAGGGCTCGGCGCAGGCCAGCGTGACTGACTTCGGCGCCACGCTCGATCATGGCGTGAAAGGCCTGCGCATCGGCGTGCCGCGACACTTCTTCGAAAAGGCCGCCGGCGTCTCGCCGGAGGTTCTGCGCGCACTCGACGCCGCGGCGCAGACCCTGGCGCAACTCGGGGCCGTTGTCGAAGACGTGCGGCTGCCCGATTACGATCTCTTCGCGGCCTGCGGACGCGTGATCATGTTCACCGAGGCCTTCGCCATTCACCAGAAGGATTTTCAGGAGCGGCCGCTCGATTTCGCCTTGAGCACCTATTCGCGCATGGTCATGGGCGCTTTCGTCACCGGCCCCGATCTGGTGCAGGCGCATCGGCTACGCCGCGAACTCACCCATGCGGTGACGACCATGCTGACGCGTTACGATGCCCTGCTCACCGCCTGCACGCTCGCGCCGGCGCCGCTGATCACAGCGGCGCGCGACCGCGTCTCGGATTCGCCGACGCAGAGCATGCCGTTCAATGTCACCGGCCATCCGGCGCTGTCGATCCCGACGGGATTTTCCAGCAGCGGCTTGCCGCTGTCGATGCAGCTTGCGGGCAGGCACTTCGACGAAGCGACGATTCTGCGCATCGCCGCAGCCTTCGAAGCGCAAAGCGGCTTGAACAGGAAGCGGCCGGCGCTGGCGACGTGAGGCGCGGATGGTGCTCTCCCACCATGGTCGCGAAACGGTGATTCGGCCCTTTTCACCACGACCATCCGAAGATCAGCGTGATAATGATGAAAGCCACGAAACCGAGACCTGCGGCGATTGCAACGTCTTTAAGGGTCACTGCGCCGCTCCGTCCTGTTAGGTAAGGATCGCATTTGCTTCCGCTTTCCAGCGGGTGATTTCATGTGGCAATTATTTGCGTTATACGCAAATATAAGTCAACATAATTTGCGAATTTCGCGATATCCTTGCGATTGCGCATATCGCAAGATGGCGAAATGGCAATTAAACCTGAATCTTACATAGACTGGATCGCCAAGGGCCTGATGAAGCCCGGCAGGAGCAAAGGCGGCCTGGCGGACGCTTTAAGAGTGCACCCGTCGCAGGTCACGCGCATCATGGGCGGCCGCCGGCTGCGTGCGGATGAAGTCGCGCGAATCTCCGAATATCTCGAGGAGCCGCCGCCATCCCCTGTCAGCGGCTTTGCCGAAGACCCGCAAAGTCCCTATCGCGCCCCGTCGCAATTCCCGGGTGAGCCGGACCTCCCGGTCTTCGCCGCCGTCGAAGGCGGTCCCGGAATCATGGTCGTGACCACCGAACCGATCGAATATGCCAGCCGGCCACTCGCCTTGAAGCACGTTCCTGACGGCTACGGGGTTCTCGTCGTCGGCGATTCCATGGAACCCGCTTACGAAGCCGGCGACATGGTTATCGTTCATCCAAGGAAGCCTGCCATTAAAGGCAGAAACGCAATCTTCGTTTCCGACGAGGCGCACGGCACGTTTCGGGCATCGATCAAGCGCCTGATCCAGGAGACCGACGACCGGTGGATGGTCCGACAGTTCAACCCGCCGAAAGACTTTCATCTGTCAAAGCGAGACTGGCCCAGGGCATTGCGCATCATTGGGAAGTTCGACGGCGGCTGACGCTGGCTCTGCTTGATCAGGCGCCGATGGCGGTTGCTCTACGGGCGAACACAGCCGCGCGTAAAGACGCACCCGTCGGATCGAGATGAATGTGAAACTTAAAGGCCGATCAGGCGAACCAATGCGTCACAATGAACGCGCCGCTGGCCAGCACGAAGACCGCGCAGCATCCGGCCAGAATGTAGGTCGTCTGCAATTTCAGACGAACCACCGCTTCTTCAATGTCGGGATATCCCGCAAGCGCGAACCCGGCTGCTTCAGCAGCCCTATGCATGGAAGCCATTGTGGTGGGGGAGCGTCTGACCTGAATCATGGGTGTATCTTCCGGCCTCGTTGGTTAACAACATATGAACGAGAGGATCGGTTCCTTTTTGAGTGCTCCAAATTCCGGGCTCATCCCGAAAAAACGATTGAGACGGCCCCTTAACTTTCCGCTGTTTCGGCAAGAAGCCGTTCAAGATCTTCGTAGGCGACCGGCTTAACCAGATGATGATCGAAGCCGGCCTCGCCTGCCAGGGTCTTGTCGCGCTCCTGGCCCCAGCCCGTCTGCGCGATGATCAGCGCATCCTTGAACTGATCGTCCCGACGGAACGCCCGACAGACGGCGTAACCGTCCATCACCGGTAGACCGATATCCAGCAGAATGGCATCCGGCTCAAACTCCCGCGCCGCCTGGAGGGCTTGCCGCCCGTCGTGGACGAGATGGTATTCGTGGCCCATCTCCTCCAGCATCCAGCCGACCATCTGGGCGACCTCGAACGTGTCATCGACCACAAGCACCTTCAGCGGCTGGCCCGAGACCGACGCCGAAACCTTCTCTTCCACCTGGTCTGGGGATTGATGTCGAGGTTGGGCGGCCTCGGCAACGGGAATGCGGACAGTGAAAACGCTGCCCTTTCCTGAGCCCGGACTTTCCGCACTGACCGTGCCCTCGTGCATCGCAACGAGTTGTCGCACCAGCGCCAGGCCGATCCCCAGGCCGCCTCGGGCGCGATCGGCATGGTTTTCAACCTGGGCGAAAAGCTGAAAGACCTTCGACTGCATCTCCTGCGGAATGCCCAACCCATTGTCGGAGACGGCAATCACCGCTTCACCGTTCTCCGTCCGCAGCGACAGCCCGATGCGCCCGCCCTCGGGCGTGTATTTTGTCGCATTGTTGAGGAGATTGCTGATCACTTGCGCAAGACGCGTCAGATCGGCATCGAGCCAGATCGGCTCGGGCGCCACGTCTATCGTGAGTGAATGCCTTGCAGCATCGATCAACGGCTGGCTTGTTTCCACGGCCGAGCGGATCACATCGGCAGCCTGGATCCTCTCCTTGCGCAGTTCGATCTTGCCCTGGCTGACACGGGAAACATCGAGAAGATCATCGATCAGCCGCACAAGATGACCCAGTTGCCTGTCCATCATGTCGCGAATGTTCGCCGCGTCGGCGCTGTCGGGATTCCGGCGAAGGATATCGAGGCCATGACGTACTGGGGCAAGCGGATTACGCAGCTCATGCGCCAAGGTTGCCAGGAACTCGTCCTTGCGCCGGTCGCTCTCCTCCAACTCGTCGGAACGCGCCTTCAGTTCGTCGCGCTGCGCGGCAATCTGCTGGCGCTGACGATAGAGCTCGAAAAACACATCCGCCTTACTGCGCAGAATGTCGGCTTCGATCGGCTTGTAGATGAAGTCGACGGCGCCGGCCTCATAGCCGCGAAAGCGCCGGGGGCTGTCGGCGTTGCCCGCCGTCACGAATATGATCGGGACGCGCCGCGTGCGTTCGTTGCCGCGCATCAGTTCGGCGAGTTCAAAGCCATTCAGGCCGGGCATCTGCACGTCGATGAGCGCCAGGGCAACATCGTTCTGCAGCAGAAGTTCGAGAGCTTCGTCGCCGGAATGCGCTTTCAACAGAACCAGCCCGTCGCGGCGCATCAAGGCTTCCAGCGACAGAAGATTCTCCTCCAGATCGTCGACGAGCAGAAAGTAAACGGGCTTCATGATCAACATCATGCCTTTTCGAGATTCAGCAGAAAGAATGCGATTTCTTCAAGCGACAGGACCCTGGCGCCGGGACATGCCCTGATTGCAGCCTCAGGCATTTGGCACGCATGGGCGCCGACTGGATTCTGAACGATTGCCAGACCACCGGCTTCCGCCACGGACTTGAGGCCGTTGGCGCCATCGTCATTGGCGCCGGTCAGCACGATGGCGACGAGGCCAGGACCGTAAGCATCGGCGGCGCTTTCGAACAAAACGTCGATCGACGGCCGGGAATAAAGGACGGGCTCATCGTTGGAGAGCGCCAAGCTTTTGTCGGTTTCTACCAGCATATGATAGTCCGGCGTGGCGAAATAAGCCGTCCCGCTGCGCAACGGTTCCTTGTCCTCGGCCTCGTGAACCTCGATCGCGCACTTGGCCTGAAAGATTTCGGCAAGGAGGCTTTTCTTGCCGTGCGGCACGTGAACGACGATCATCAGCGGCAATGCATAACTGGCCGGCAATGGCGGCAGGATCACCGACAGGGCTTCCAACGCCCCCGCGGATGCGCCGATCACGATCGCTTCAGCCCTGCCTGATTTCATGGGGTGCTCTTTTGATAAATTTTCTCCTCGCGAACGCAGTCCGTGAAAGACTGCGAATATTTCGAGAAGCGCATCGTCTCCTTGGCGCCGAGGCCCAAGAATCCCTTCCTTGCAAGCGACTCTTTAAAAAGGCCCAACGCCTTGTCCTGCAGACCACGGTCGAAATAGATCAGCACATTGCGGCAGGAAACCATATGCATTTCGGCGAACACGGCATCTGTCACAAGGCTGTGATCGGAAAACACGACCTGTTTGCGCAGGCTCTTGTCGAAAACCGCGCTGCCGTAGGCCGCGCTGTAATAATCGGACAGCGATGACTTGCCGCCCGATTTGCGATGATTTTCGGTGAAGAGCTGGATGCGGCTGAGGTCGTAGATTCCAGCTTCAGCCTTGGCGAGCGCGTCCTGGTTGATGTCCGTCGCATAGAACAACGTGCGTTCTTCAAGACCCTCCTCGCGAAAGAGAATGACGAAGGAATAGAGTTCTTCTCCACTGCTGCAGCCGGCGATCCAGACCTTCAGTGAGGGATAGGTGCGCAGGTGCGGCACAATCTTCTCACGGACCGCCCGAAAATAGCTTGGATCACGAAACAGCTCGCTGACCTGCACGGTCAGGTAGCCCAACAGGCGTGGCAGCATGGCCGGGTCGTGCAGCAGGCTTTCCTGCAGCGCGGAGAAGCTGGCAAAGCCCATCTGTTCGCGTGCCTGCTTCAGGCGGCGCTTGATCGATGCCTGCGCGTAATTGCGGAAGTCATAGTGAAACCTCTGGTACAAAGCTTCCAGCAGCAGTTGTATTTCTATGTCTTCGATTTTTTCAGACATCCAAAGCGCTCATCGGGGCATCCATACACGCACGAGCGAGAGGAGCTTTTCCACGTCCACCGGCTTCGCCATATAATCGTTCGCACCGGCCTCGATGCAGCGCTGCTGATCGTCCGGCATCGCCTTCGCCGTCAGGGTGATGACCGGCAGTGTCTTCCAATCAGGTCTCCTGCGGATTTCGCGGGTAGCGGTGAGGCCATCCATCACCGGCATCATCACGTCCATGAGCACCAGATCGATGGCCTGCCCCGGTTGCGTCTGTGATTTCTCAAGCATGTCCAACGCCTCGCGGCCGTTGCGGGCGATCTCCACCGCCGCTCCGCGGGGTTCAAGGATATTGGTCAGCGCGTAGACATTACGGACGTCGTCCTCGACCACGAGAATGCGGCGGCCCTCCAGAATGGCATCCCGGTTCCTGGCCTTGCGGATCATCTTCTGCTGCTCGTCCGGCAGTTCCGAGACCACCTGGTGCAGGAACAGCGTCACTTCATCGAGCAACCGTTCCGGAGACTTCGCACCCTTGATGATGATCGACTTCGAATAGCGGCGCAGTTGCTGCTCGTCGTCCGCGGACAGATCGCGGCCGGTATAGACGATCACCGGCGGGAAGGAATAGGCGTCTTCGCGGCTGAGCGTTTCCAGCAAGGAGTAGCCCGAGGCATCCGGCAGGGAAAGATCGAGCACCATGCAGTCGAAGGTCTGCTGCTTGAGCAGATCCAGACATTCGGCAGCCGTTCCCGCAGCCACGGTCTCCACGTCGTGGGAAGACAGCAGTTTCCCGACGGCCTCGCGCTGGACAGCGTCGTCCTCGACGACTAGCACGCGATGCATGCGCTGGGCCAGTTTGGCTTCGAGCTTCTTCAACACGTCGCTCAACTCTTCGCGCCTGACCGGCTTGAGCAGGTAACCGACGGCGCCCAGCGAAAGCGCGGTCTGGGCATGATCGCTCCCGGACACGACATGGATGGGAATGTGACGCGTCTGGACGTCGCGCTTGAGGCGGTCAAGAACCGAGAGGCCCGACTGGTCCGGCAGGCCGACGTCGAGGACGATCGCACTCGGCATGTGCTGCCTCGCGAGGTTCAATGCTTCGGCGCCGGTGCCTGCGACGAGAGTCTGGAATCCCATTTCGCGCGAAAGATCGCGCAGGATGCCGGCGAAGGCGCCGTCGTCCTCGACGACCAGAAGGATACGCCTAGAATCCGTCAGCACATCACGATCGTCCTCGACGTTTTGCAGCGACGCAGGAACCGGAGCAGATGGCGCGGCCAAGGCGCGCTGGACGAGACGATCTGCGGAAACGGCGGCAGGAACCTCGCGCGGCGCTACCGCAGCGGGGTTGTACGCCTCGGGAATCTGGATCGTGAACGTGCTGCCCTGCCCTTCGCTGCTCTTGAGGTGGATGGAGCCGCCGAGCAGACGGGCGAGTTCGCGCGAAATCGAAAGGCCGAGGCCTGTGCCGCCATATTTGCGACTGATCGTTCCGTCGGCCTGGCGGAAGGCCTCGAAGACGCTTTGTTGCTGCTCTTGCGATATGCCGATGCCCGTATCGATGACCGACAAAGCGATCTGCCCATTCCCCGCCCGCCGGATCCTCAATTCGACCTTGCCTGTCTCGGTGAACTTGAAGGCGTTGGAGAGAAGATTCTTGAGCACCTGTTCGAGGCGCTGAATGTCGGTATCGATCGTCGCCGGGCACTCCGGCGCGATGTCGATTGCAAACGCAAGATTCTTTTCTTTTGCGATAGGCTGGAAAACCCGTTCGAGATCCTTGGCGAGCCGGTCGATCGAAACCGTCTCGGGCCGTATTTCGATATGGCCGGCCTCGATCTTCGAAAGATCGAGAATGTCGTTGATCAGATTCAGCAGATCGTTGCCGGAGGACTGGATCGTCCTGGCGAACTTGACCTGTTCCTCCGTCAGATTTTCATCGGCATTGTCCGCGAGCAGCTTGGCCAGGATGAGCGACGAATTGAGCGGCGTGCGCAATTCATGCGACATATTGGCCAGGAAGTCGGATTTGTACTGGCTGGCCTGTTCCAGTTCCCGCGCTTTCAACTGCACCGCAGCGGTGGTCTGCGCGAGATCGTCGCGCTGCGCTTCCAGCTGCTGGGCCTGCTCTTCGAGTTGCGTGTTGGTCTGTTCCAGCTCGACCTGCTGCTGTTCAAGCCGCGCCTGAGACTCTTTCAGCGCCCTGCTCTGCTCTTCGAGCTCCTCGTTGGAGACGCGCAGTTCCTCGCTTTGAACCTGCAGCTCCTCGGACTGTCGCTGGGTTTCCTCGACGAGATTCTGCAGCTCGGAGCGATAGTTCGCCGAGCGAACCGCAACGCCGATGGATTCGGAGGCGTGATCCAGAAGCTCTGTGACATTCGCGTCGACCGGATTGATGAAGCCGAGTTCGACGACCGCGTTGACGACGCCATCTATGTTTGCCGGCGAGATGACCAGATGCCTCGGCTTGTCCTGGCCGAGCGCCGAGGCGACCTTGAGATACCCGTCAGGCACATCGCGAATGATGAAGGGCCGACCTTCGACGGCGGCCTGGCCGAGCAGCCCTTCCTTGGGCGCAAAAAACTCCGGAATGTCGGTATTTGCCGGAACGCCATAGGTCGAGACGCGCTGATAAATATTGCCGGCGCGGATGAAGACCGCGCCGGCCTGAGCATCGAGATAACGCGCCAGATATTGCAGGATATTGTCGCCGAGCTGTTCTGACCGCTGATCGCCCAACATCGCATCGGCCAATCCGACCTGGCCTGCCTGCAGCCATTCCAGCCGCTGACGGCCGATGGCGGCCCTGCGGACCAAGTATCCGACAACGGCGGTGAGAATGATGCCGAGCAGACCCGTCAGGATGCCGCTGATCAGCGCTGTCCTGTAGGCGTCGGCCATTTCGGCAAGCCTTTTTTCGCGCAGATCCGCTTCTTCCTGATCCATGACCGCGAGTTGGGCGCGGATGGTATCCATTTCCGTCTTGCCCCGGTTGCTGCGGACTGCAGCCAGTGCGACCTGAGAACCCTGCGCGCGCTGCAGCTCGATCGTCTGCCTGAGTTCCGTGAGCTTGGCGTTGATATGCTGCTTCAGCAGCCCGATCCTGCCCTGCTGCTTTGGGTTGTCGCTTGTGAGTTGGGCGAGTTGGTCGATCTGAGGCGGCAGCGCGAGCAGAGCCGCGTTATAAGGCTCAAGGTAGCTTTCCTCGCCGGTGAGCAGGAAACCGCGCTGGCCGGTCTCCGCATCCTTGACGGTGGATAGCACGCCATCAAGCGCCTTGATCACCTGATGGGAGTGGTAAATCTTCTGGTTGTCGTCTCGCAGGGTCTGGATATTGAAGTAGGCGACCCAGCCGCTGATCAGGAAGAAACCGAGCACCACCACGAGACCAAAAGTCATAAGCGGGTCCATCCCCGATTTACGCGTCGGAGTGGCAGGCACGGACATTTCTTTCATGAATATTCTCGTTGGGGCGGGAAATGGCAGAGGGCTGGTTGACCTTATAATCAGGAACTCAGGACGGAGTTCCGTCTTCCGCATTCCAGAATCGGTTTTTTTGCAATTAAGCTGCGAATGATCGGATCGGGAGAGTGCATTGCCGTTCGAACAAATCATCTTGCAATTGTTTGCGGCAGCCCTGTGCGGCGGCCTGATCGGCCTCAACCGCAGCATGAACGGCAAGCCGGCCGGCATGCGGGTGCATGGGCTGGTGGCGCTGGGCTCGGCGCTGCTGATGATGACCGCGACCGCGGCTGCGGATTCCGCCAGTGCCACGCGGGTAGCGCAAGGCATTGTCACCGGCATCGGCTTTCTCGGCGCCGGTATCATTCTGCATCGCGAGCGACACAATGGTCCGGATCAGGTGTTTCATCTGGCGACGGCCGCCACGATCTGGGTTGCCGCCGCGATCGGCATCGCCTGCGGCGCCGGCCAATGGATGATGGCGCTGGCTGCCACCGTGATCGGGCTGTTCGTGCTCGTTGTCTTCATACGCATCGACAGCATCTTTTTCGGCCGTTTCAGTAGCGGCGACGACAACGGCGACCCACTGTCCTAAACGTCTGTTCGAGAAGGGCTTACAGCCAAGGTCACTGCCAAGTTCATTGCTGCGTCATACCGCGATTTTAGAAGCGTTTCAGTTTGCCGAACTGGAGCGCCGCCATGACCGATTCCAACGCCTACGATCCGCCGCTGGACAGCGAGGATATCGGCTCCAACAGTGCCGCCAATGCGACGCTCGGCGACATCATTGCCGCCCGCCTGAACCGCCGCGATGTTTTGCGTGGGGCACTGGCAGTCAGTGCCATCGGCGCGGCGATGCCAGGCCTGCCCCTGCCCGGCGTGTCTTCGCCGGCAGCCGCGCAGACGGCGGCACCGAAGTCGTCCTTCAAATTCACCGAAATCGCGGCGGGCTCCGACGAAACCCATCATGCGCCGGAAGGTTATGATGCCGATATCCTGATGCGCTGGGGCGACCCGGTGCTGCCGGGCGCGCCGACCTTCGATCCGCAGAAGCAATCGGCCGCCGCGCAGAAACTGCAGTTCGGCTACAACAACGATTATATCGGCTACCTGCCGATGCCCAGCGCCGCTGATCCGTCGCGCAACGGGCTCCTCGTGGTCAACCACGAATACACAAACGAAGAGCTGATGTTCCCCGGCCTCGGTGGCCGGCAGGAATCCAAGGACGCCAATTTCGGCAAGATGACAAAAGACCTCGTCGACATCGAAATGGCGGCCCATGGCGGCAGCGTGCTGGAAATCCGTCGTGACGGCGGCAAATGGCAGGTCGTGCCCGGTTCGAAATATGCGCGCCGCATCACCGCCGAGACGCCGATCGCCATCAGCGGCCCGGCAGCCGGCCACGACCGCTTGAAGACCTCGGCCGATCCCGACGGCAAGACCGTGCTGGGCATGGTCAACAATTGCTCCGGCGGCGTGACGCCCTGGGGCACCTGGGTGACCTGCGAAGAGAACTTCAACGGCTATTTCTGGGGCAAGGCCGAAGGCCAGCCCGACGAAGCAAAGCTGAAACGCTATGGCGCGCCCGCCAATCAATATGCCTGGGGCAAATATTTCGACCGTTTCGACGTCGCCAAGGAGCGCAACGAGATCAACCGCTTCGGCTGGATCGTCGAGATCGACCCGTTCGATCCGACATCGATGCCGAAGAAGCGCACCGCGCTCGGCAGAGTCAAGCACGAGGGCTCCGCCGGCATTCTCGCCAAGGACGGCCGCTATGTCGTCTATACCGGCGACGACGAGCGCTTCGACTATGTCTACAAGTTCGTCACCGAAGGCCGCTTCGATCCGCAGAACCGCGCCGCCAATATGGACCTGCTCGATCGCGGCACGCTTTATGTGGCGAAGTACAATGCCGACGGCACCGGCGAATGGCTGCCGATGGTCCATGGCCAGGGTCCGCTGACGGCCGCCAACGGTTTTGCCAGCCAGGCCGACGTGCTGATCGACGCCCGCCTCGCGGGCGATGCGCTCGGCGCCACCAAGATGGACCGGCCGGAGGACGTCGAGGCCAATCCGAAGAACGGCAAGGTCTATGTCATCCTGACCAACAACACCCGCCGTACGGAAGCGCAGGTCGACGCCGCCAATCCGCGCGCGAACAACCGCTTCGGCCATATCATCGAGATGACGCCGAACGACGGCGACCATGCCGCGACCGGCTTCCGCTGGGAGATCCTGGTCAAGGCCGGCGATCATACGGTGGCCGCGACCGGCGCCAGCTTCCATCCGTCAACGACAAAGGACGGCTGGTTCGGCATGCCGGACAATCTGGCGGTCGACGGCCAGGGCCGCGTCTGGATCGCCACCGATGGCAATTCGCCGGTGAAGACCGGCCGCGGCGACGGCCTCTGGGCGGTCGAGACCGACGGCGCCTTACGTGGCGCCTCCAAGCATTTCTTCCAGGTGCCGGCGGGCGCGGAAATGTGCGGTCCCTTCTTCACGCCCGATGACGAGACCCTGTTTCTGGCCGTCCAGCACCCCGGCGAGGCTGACGAGGAAGACCCGAAGGCGCCACCCGCCACATTCGAGGCGCCCTCGACCCGCTGGCCCGATTTCAAGCCCGATACGCCGCCGCGTCCGTCGGTGGTCGTGATCACGAAGAAAGGCGGCGGCAAAATCGCCGTCTGAAGCTTGGCCCGAAGCTATCCCCGGAATTCATGAACGGCCGCGCCCAGAGCTTAAAAAGCTCTGGGTTTTGTTTTGACGCATTTTCTTCACGCGAACCGTCATGCACTTCGCTTGAAAATGCTTTGGAGTGCGGCCGTTCTGTTTTTGTTTTGTTCACTCCCGCGCCGCATTCGTGGCATATAGTCGGCTTCGGTCGAATCAGGCGATTGCACGGAACTCAGGCGTATTATGGCGGACGATCTTTTTGGGAATTCGGGGCGTAAGGGAAAGGCCGAGAAACCGGCGCCGAAGCCGCCAGTGAAGCAACCCGCGAAGCAACCGGAAAAAACCCGCTCAAACGGAACGCCCGGCGAGGCCGACTATAACGCCTCCTCGATCGAGGTTCTGGAGGGGCTTGAGCCGGTTCGCCGCCGCCCCGGCATGTATATCGGCGGCACCGACGAAGCGGCACTGCATCATCTCTTCGCCGAAGTGATCGACAATTCCATGGACGAGGCCGTCGCCGGCCACGCGACCTGGATCGAGGTGCTGGTCGAGGAAGACGACACGATCACCGTGACCGACAACGGCCGCGGCATCCCGGTCGATCCGCATCCGAAATTCCCCGGCAAGTCGGCGCTCGAAGTTATCATGACCACCCTGCATGCGGGCGGCAAATTCGACAGCGGCGCCTACCAGACGTCAGGCGGTCTGCACGGCGTCGGCGTGTCGGTGGTGAACGCTCTGTCGTCGCGGCTCGATGTCGAGGTGGCGAAGAACAAGCAGCTCTACACCCAGTCGTTCGAGCGCGGCCATGCGGTCACCAAACTGGTGCCGGCCGGCCCGACGAACAACCGGCGCGGCACCAAGATCCGCTTCACGCCGGACACGCAAATCTTTGGCAAGTCGATCCATTTCCGGCCTGCCCGCCTGTTTCGGATGACCCGCTCGAAGGCCTATCTCTACGGCGGCGTGGAAATCCGCTGGCGCTGCGCGCCGTCGCTTCTGAAAGAAGATTCGACGATCCCGGCCGAGGCGACCTTCCATTTCCCCGGCGGCCTGCGCGATTATCTGGCATCCGACATCGAAGGCAAGGAACTGGTCTCCGATCAGGTCTTCACCGGCAAGGTGGAGAAGCCCGGCGGCCATGGATCGGTCGAATGGGCGGTGGCCTGGATGGCGGCCGAGGACGGTTTCGTCCACTCCTATTGCAACACCATCCCGACGCCGGACGGCGGCACCCATGAGGCCGGGCTGCGTATCGCCCTGCTTCGCGCCCTGAAAGACCATGCGGAGCGCATCGGCCAATCGAAGCGCGCCGCCAATGTGACGACCGACGACGTGATGGCGACCTCCGCGGCGCTGATCTCTGTCTTCATCCGCGAGCCGGAATTCCAGGGTCAGAACAAGGGCCGGCTGATGACCGCCGAGGCGTCGCGCCTGGTCGAGAGCGTCATCCGCGACGCGTTCGATCATTGGCTTGCCGCCTCGCCGACCCAGGCGCTGAAGCTTCTCGACTGGTCGGTCGAGCGGTCCGAGGAACGGCTGCGCCGCCGCGCCGAGAAGGACGTCGCCCGCAAGACCGCCGTGCGCAAGCTCAGGCTCCCCGGCAAGCTCGCGGATTGCTCAAACTCTTCGATGCAAGACACTGAAATCTTTATCGTTGAAGGTGATTCCGCCGGCGGCTCCGCGAAGCAGGCGCGCAACCGCGCCAGCCAGGCGATCCTGCCGCTGCGGGGCAAGATCCTCAACGTCGCGTCCGCCACCAGGGACAAGCTGTCGGCCAACCAGCAGCTCGCCGACCTGACCCAGGCGCTGGGCTGCGGCACCGGCTCGCATTACAAACAGGCCGACCTGCGCTACGGCAAGGTCATCGTCATGACCGATGCCGACGTGGACGGCGCGCATATCGCCTCGCTGCTCATCACCTTCTTCTGGCGGCAGATGCCGAAGCTGATCGAGGAAGGCCATCTCTTCCTCGCCGTGCCGCCGCTCTACAAACTGACCCAGGGCGCCAAGACGGCCTATGCCCGTAACGAGCAGCACCGCGCCGAGCTGACCAAGAGCTACTTCACCGGCAAGGGCAAGATCGAAGTGAGCCGCTTCAAAGGGCTGGGCGAAATGCTTCCCGGCCAGCTCAAGGAGACCACGATGGACCCGACGAAGCGGATGCTTCTGAAGGTCATGGTGGTGCCCGACGACAAGGAAGCGACGGCGGATTCCGTCGACCGGCTGATGGGCAACAAGCCGGAAGCGCGCTTCGCCTTCATCCAGGAACGCGCCGAATTCGCGCAGACAGAAGCGCTGGATATCTGAGACAGCGCTTCAATACGTTGAGAATTTGAATCCGCTTATCGCTCGAAGTGATTGAAGCGGAATCGAATTTTTGGCGAGATCGCGACATCCGGCTTTACCGCGGCGACGAGAGCGCGATCAGCATACCTTCGGCCGGGCGCAGTTCGATGGCGCCCGTCACGGCTTCGCTTTCCCTGTCGCACATGGTCGTCAGCAGAATCCGCCCTTCGACGCCGCCGCCCGGCAGGCTGACGGATAACGGCTCGTCGCCGAGATTCAGCGCCATGAGGATCCGTTCCTCGCCGTGCTGGCGGATATACAGCAGCAGATCGCCGCTGGCATTGATGGGCTGATAGGTCCCCAGCTGCAGTGCGCTCAAGGTGCCGCGCAATACGGTCAGGCGCCGATGAAGCTGGTAGATGGAATCCTTTTCCAGCTTCTGCTGCGCGACGTTCTGCGTGCGGTAGCTCGACGCCAGCGGCAGCCAGGGACGCTCGTGCGAGAAGCCGGCATTTTCCGTGTCGTCCCATTGCATCGGCGTGCGGCAGCCGTCGCGGCCGAGACCGCGGCCGGGGACGTTGCTTTCGAAGGGATCGCGAATCTGGTCGGGCGGAACAGCGACCTGCTCCATGCCGATCTCGTCGCCGTAATAGATGGTCGGCGTGCCGCGCAGGGTCAGCAGCAGCATTGCGGCGATGCGGGCCTGGCTGGTGCCGAGGCGACTTGCCACGCGGGGCCGGTCGTGATTGCCCAGGACCCAGTTGGGCCAGCCCCCCGCCGGCAGCGCAGCCTCGTATTCATCGACGAGCCTCGCGATCGCCCTCGCATTCCATTGCGCGCCGAGCAGGCTGAAGTTGAACGGCAGGTGCACGCCCGAAAGATCGCGGCCGTAATAGGCGACGAGGCGTTCGATCGGCAGATAAATTTCGCCGATCAGCAGGCGCTCGGGAAATTCATCGACGACCTTGCGCATTTCGGCGATTACCTCATGCACCTCGGGTCGATCCGCCGTATAGAATGGAATGAGCGCGTGCGAGGGGTCGCCGCCGCGGAATCGCGGGTTCGTTGGATTGTCGCGGAACTGGTCATCCTTGATCAGATGCCAGATCACGTCGACCCGGAAGCCGTCGACGCCGCGCTCCAGCCAGAAGCGTATCACGTCGTAGACGGCGGCGCGTACCTCCGGGTTGCGCCAGTTAAGATCGGGCTGCGCCGCTAGGAAGGCGTGATAGTAATACTGACCGGTTGCCTCATCCTTCTGCCACGCGCTGCCGCCGAATTCCGAAAGCCAGTTGTTGGGCGGTCCGCCATCGGGAGCCGGATCGCGCCAAATATACCAGTCGCGCTTGTCGCTCTCGCGCGAGGCGCGGCTTGCCTGAAACCAGGCGTGCTGGTCCGAGGTATGGTTTGGAACGAGATCGAGGATGACCTTGAGGCCGCGCGCATGGGCCGCCGACAGCAATTCCCCGAAATCGCTCAGCGTTCCAAACAGCGGATCGATATCGCGATAGTCGGCGATGTCATAGCCGAAGTCGGCCATGGGCGAGACGAAGATCGGCGATATCCAGATCGCGCTGGCGCCGAGTTCAACGATATGCGGCAGGCGCGCGATGATACCGCGCAAGTCGCCGACGCCATCGCCGTTGCTGTCCTGGAACGAGCGCGGGTAGATATGGTAGATGATCCCGGTCTGCCACCAGTGCGGAGATTGCATGGGATGTCAGCTCCCAAGCCTGACGATCACCCCTTCATCGGGCCGCAGCAGAAGTGATCCGTTGAACTCTTTGTCTTCGCCGTCGAGATAAGTCGAAAGCAGGAGCCTGCCCTGCCCGTCGATATGGAATTTGCGCGGCTGACTGGCGAGGTTGACCGCCACGAGCACTTCGCCGCTGGCGTGCACGCGTTTGAAGGCATAGACGTCGTTGCGACTGCGCAACGGCGTCTGTTCGCCAAGCGTTAGTGCAGGCTGCGCTTTGCGAAGCGCAATCAAACGGCGATAAAGCTGCAACAACGACCGCTCGTCGTTCTTTTGCATGTCCACATTGCGTCTGGCAATATCCTCTCCCATCGGCAGCCAGGGCTCGCCCGTCGTGAAGCCACCTTTTTCGCTGCCGTCCCAGCGGAACGGCGCGCGTTCGGGATCGCGGTTGAGCTCATAGCCGGGCACCAGCTTTTCAAATGGATCGTCGATCCTGTCGGCCGGTATAGGGACCTGTTCCATGCCGATCTCGTCGCCTGCAAAGAAGAACGGCGTGCCTTTCAGGGTCGACAGCAGCATCGCCAGGACACGGCTCTGCGGCTGGCCGATTTTGCTTGCGACGCGGTGCTTGTCGTGACCGCCGATCACCCATACGGGCCAACCATTCTCCGGCACGGCATTCATGTAGGCATCGATTTCGGCCTGAAGCGCATGGGCGTTCCAGGGACTGTCGAGCAGGGCAAAGTTCAAGGGCAGGTGCAGGCGCGGCCGCTCCGTGCCGTAGAAATGTCCAATACGCTCGGTCTTGCCCTGCACTTCGCCGCACAGCATGCGCTCATCGAACTCATCGATGACCTGCCGCATTTCCTCCAGATAGCCCATGGTCTCAGGGCGGTCGTCGGTAAAAACACGCTTGAGTCTTTGCGGCGGCGGCTTGCTGTCGTCGAACTGCGGATCGGGCGGATCGTCCCTGAGCAGTTCGTCTTCCGCCAGGACCGCACTGGCATCGACGCGAAAACCATCCACCCCACGCTTCATCCAGAAGCGCAGCACATCGGCCATCGCAAGGCGCACATCCCGGTTGCGCCAATTGAGATCAGGCTGCTCGGCCAGAAACGAATGGTAGTAGTATTGCGAGGTCGCCTCGTCCCATTGCCAGGCGCTGCCGCCGAAACGGCTCAGCCAATTGTTCGGCGGCCCGCCATCGGGGCCTGCGTCGGCCCAGACATACCAGTTTCGCTTCGGGCTTTCGCGCGACGATCTGCTTTCGACGAACCAGGCATGTTCGTCGGACGTGTGGTTCGGCACGAAATCGAGAATGAGTTTCAGCCCGCGCGCATGCAGCCGCGCGAGCAGTTCATCGAAATCGGCGAAACTGCCGTAGAGCGGATCGATCGCGCAGAAGTCGGAAATATCGTAGCCGAAGTCGCGCATCGGCGAGGGATAGATCGGCGTCAGCCAGACCGCATCGACGCCAAGCCAGGTCAGATGATCGAGACGGTCGATCAGGCCGCGCAGGTCGCCCCGGCCGTCACCATTGCTGTCCTGAAACGAAACTGTCGCGACCTGATAAATGACACCGCTCTGCCACCATGGGCTTTCCGGATTGGCGGCCGCAGGAGACGATCCGGCCAGTGTCACATGCGGGTCTTTCAAGGATTTTCCTACGCGTCTGATTGCAAGACTGAATCATGACACGTAACGCCACCCTTGCCCTGAGGTTCCGTGACAGCCTGGGAAGGCCGTCACAGTCTTCGCGTCAGAACGTCCCCGCGACCGTGAGCCTTACCGCCAGCGGCTCGACCGGGTGCAGCACCCGATCCATGACACCGTTCTGGCAGACGGCGGCGGGCACGGTCTGGACGGGAAAGCACGCGGCAAACAGTGAATCCGTCTTCAGCAACGAGCCGTAGGCGTATGTGATCTGATCGGACTTCGAATTGAGAAGATTGAAGCCATCGAGTTGCACGCGCCAGCCGTTCTCAAAGCGGTAGCCGAACTTGGCGCTGAGCAAGCCGGTCGCGGGTGACCGGAACGCGCCATCTTCCGTCAATGGCCGCGGACCGAAATAGCGATAACGCAGGCCGCCGAACCATCCTGTCTTTTCGCCGAGCTCGACGCCAAGCGTGGCGACGGTCCCGGCCGCGCCCGGCACATGATAGCCTGGCGCGTTGCCGATCTGCGCTTGCGGGTAGCCGGCAAGAGAGGCGTATGTCGCTGCCTGCTCGCTGTCATATCTCGTGAACCGCGCGCTCGATACCGCCAGATCCGCCTCGAAGGCCAGCCAGGACGCCGGCCGATAATCATTGGTCCATTCGAAGCCGATGCGCCGCGTCGGGCCGCTCGGCGACGTATCGCCCGCATCGCCGGCGAACAGGTTTTCGGAATCCGCCGTCAGCACAAAAAGGGCGATCGAGCTGTCCAGTCCGTCGATCAAGCGGGTACGTGCGCCAATTTCCGCACCCTTCGTGCGCACAAGGAAAGGCGAGGCGGCGAGCGGCGTTGACGGATCATTGGGTGCTTGCGTGATCGTCACGCCGCGCGCGTCGTTGCTGTGGAAGCCGTAGCCGGCGTTGATGAAGAATTCCGTTTTTGCGAACGGCCCGAAGACGAGAGACAGTTTCGGACTGCCGACAGCAGCCGTCGCGTTGCCGGAGTTGGCGGGATCGAAGATCGAGTTGACCCGCGCGCTGTAAAGATCGCCGCGCCAGCCGACCGTCGAACGCAGCCAGTTGGTCCAATGCACCGTGCTTTGCGCGTAAACCGCGACGCTGTTCTCCTTGACGAAATCCGTCCTGGTATTGCTGAGGAACTGGCGTTGCACCGTGTTACTCAGCGACACCTGGATGTCGTCCGCGCGGCCTTGCACACCGAAGGTCGTTTCCACCGGCAATGAGCCGAATGAACTCTTGATGGTGTGCGATGCGGAGAAACCCGCCAGGGTGCGCAGATCCTTCTGGTGGAACTGGTCGCCGTTGACGGGATCGCTCAGGAAATATTCAAAGTTGTTGTAGAGATTCAGATTGCTGCGCACGGCGTAGACATCGACGCGCGAAGCGCTGTCCGCCGTTGTCCGCGCCCAGCGGCCCGAGACCGAAAATCGCCAGGCATTGCCGCCATCGGTTGGATCGAGCGCGCCATAGCGGCCGATGAGGCCGGACGTGATGGCCCGCAAGGGCACCTGATCCGTCGAATTCCAATTGTTGGAATAGGCCATGCCCGTGAGCGAAAAGCCGTTGTCCCGATCGCCCTGGCTGTAGCGCAGAACACCGTTGAACTTGCGCATGTCGTCCGGGTTGGTCCACGGACCATTGTATGTCCCGACCTCGCCCGCGAACAAAAGATTGCCGTTGCCGACCTTGGCGGAGCCCATGCCGAGGAACCGCTTGTAGCCGAAGCTTCCGACTGTGACCGACGCCATCGGCTTGGAAACGAAATCGATGAGGTCGATGCTCAGCGCGCCCGCCGAGGCGAAGTCGCCCTGATCGGCGAAGTACGGCCCCTTGCGGACATTCATTCTGTCGACCAGTTCGGGAATCAGGAAGTTGAGATCGGCGTAGCCCTGGCCATGCCCATGCGTGCGCATATTCATCGGCATTCCGTCCATCGTGATCGCCAGATCGGTGCCGTGATCGAGGTTGAAGCCGCGCAGGAAATACTGGTTGGCCTTGCCCTCGCCGCTGTGCTGCGTGACGATCAGGCCCGGCGCCGCTTCCAGCGCCTCGGCTGGGCGCGTGAAAGGACGTGCGTTGATGTCTGCGCCGCTGACATTCTGCTCGCTGGCCGCGCCGGTGGGCTGCGCGGCGATGGCGTCTCTGTCCGCGTCACTCTGGCCGGCCGTTGGCACCGACGGCGCAGCCGCCGCGGGGCGTCGCGAATGAGTGACGACAAGTCTGGTTGTTGGTCTAACCTGGGTTCGTGCGGCCCGGACTGTTCGAGAGCCGGTGGTTGAAGCGGCGGGACTTGGTTTCGGTGCAGCATGCGTCCTCTGCCGGATTGGCGGCGCATCGACCTGGATGGACGGCAGCAGTTGCTGCGCGGAGGAAGTGCCAGCAGGCTGCGCCGCTGCACCAGCAACCGAGAGAACCGTCCCCGCCACCCCGGCCGCCAATGGCCACCAACGCATACGCTCTACCTGCCCGAACTCCACCTTGAACACCCCCAGATTATTCACGATCTTCTAATTCTTCATACAGAGCGGACGTATGAAGTCAATCATAAATCATCATACAAATTGTCAAGGCGCGATGTTCTGCTATCCAGGGTTCTCCCGGGCTTGAGGAGCGTCCATGCTTCGCTTTCTAGGTTGGCTGCTCGTCGCGTGCGTTCTGGCCGGCGGGCTCGGCACCATTGCATTCCAGGCCAGCCCCTGGCCGTCGGCGATGGTCGTCCGCCTGCTCTTCGACTGGCAATCGCAGAAGACCGCCGATGCGATGAGCACGCATGTGCCAGACGGAGTGAGCGCAAGGATCGACGAGACATACGATCCGGCCGACAGGGACGCAAAGCTCGATGTGTTCACTCCCGCGCGCATCGAGGGAACCGATACACTCCTGCCGACGATCGTCTGGATCCATGGCGGCGGCTGGGTGTCCGGCACCAAGAACCACGTCGCCAATTATCTCAGGATCCTGGCTGCCGAAGGCTTCACGGTGGTCGGTATCGACTATTC
>Ga0182744_1000968_pt1 | contig 26109 bp, 21 predicted proteins | sample eDN3rd30CKraftMG_FD_128525 | JGI IMG/M metagenome (GOLD analysis project Ga0182744, IMG submission 128525) | Enriched Miracle-Growth compost microbial communities from Emeryville, California, USA - eDNA 3rd pass 30_C Kraft MG (version 2) (version 2) ... | reverse complement strand
CGCCGTTCTGGTTGGGCAGCAGCTTGCCGTACACCCCAAAAACCAGCATGGCCAAGGGATGCATGGCTTCGTCGATGCGCAAGGCTTCTATATAGGGCCAGTCCAGGATGCGGTCTTCCAGGCCGGGCATATTGCCCGGCTGGACGGCGGAAATGAATTCCACATACTTGGCCTTGCCGGTGGGTTCGACCTGCTCGAGCAAGTGCGACAGCGAATATCCCAGCCACGGAATCACCATGGACCAGGCTTCGACGCAGCGCAGGCGATAAATGCGCTCTTCCATGGGCGCCAGCTTCAGCAGATCGTCGATATCGAAGCTGCGCGGCCTGGCGGCCTCGCCTTCGACCTCGACGACCCAGGGCCGGGTCTGCATTTTCCCGGCGTAATCCATGGGATCCGTCTTGCGTGTGCCGAACTCGTAAAAATTATTGTAGGAAGTCACGTCTTTTTCGGACGTAGGCTTGCTTTCCAGCCAGTATGCCGGATTGGGCTTGGCCGGCAATTCGGGCAGCGCCGCCCGCGCTGTGGCGGGCAATGCCGACAGCCATCCGGCTCCGCCCAGGGCCGCGGCGCCCAGGCCCGCCCGCCTGAGCCAGTCGCGGCGCGACTGCCATACTGCCTCAGGCGTGATTTGCGACGGGGGAATAGGCGGCAAATTGGTTTTGGGCATGGCGTCCGCTCCTTTAGAGTATCCGGGCTTGCTGGCGCTGATACTTTACTCGGATGGACGCGCCGGCCGGAGCCAGGCCCGGGCCGCGGAACAATTCACATCGCAAGGATGCGCAGGCAACAAATCATGCGCAGAGCAACAAACGGTGAGACGCCGAATTCAAGCATATGAGAGCCAGACAAGACAATGAGACTTGCAATGAGGGCCGAAAGTTCCAGCCGCGGACGCCGGCCATGAGACACTGGGCGGGACGCGGGCTTCCGCTTGCCGCCTTGCATGGCCTCGGCCCGGCAGCCCGCCCTCAGACCCGATCCAGCAGCCAGGACTGCATTTCCGGGACGCTGCCCACCATGACGGTGGGTTCGGCCCGCAGCAGCGTGTCTTTGTCATGCGCGCCGTAAGTGACGGCCATGCTGTCGACCCCCGCGGCCGCGGCCATTTGCACATCGTGCGTGGTATCGCCCACCATCAGCACCTGTTCGGGGTCCAGGCTCAGCTCTTCCATGATTTCGAGCAGCATGGCCGGATGCGGTTTGCTGCAGGACTCGTCGGCGCAGCGGGTGACATGAAAATGCGCATGCAACTGCATGTTCTGCAACACCCTGTCCAGACCCTTGCGGCTCTTGCCGGTTGCGACGCCCAGGGCGACCTGGCGGGCTTTCAGGCTGGCCAGCAAGTCGGTGATGCCGTCGAACAGCTTGATGCCGGCATCCCTGGCCAGGAAGTGATGGCGATAGCGTTCTATGAACAAGGGGTATTGGTCGGCCGTCAGCGTCGGCACGCATCGATACAAGGCGCTTTCCAGGGACAAGCCTATCACCCAGCGCGCATCGTGATCCGGCGGTATCGGCAGGCCGACGTCGCCGCAGGCGCCCTGGATGGCCGCCACGATGGAATGCGTGGAATCCATGACTGTACCGTCCCAATCGAATACCACGGCGGCATAACGCTTCACGTATCGTGCTCCAGACAGGCCAGGACTTGCAGGCAGGCCGTGGGCAGTTCGGCCTGGAACGCCAGCGGTTCGCCGGTGATCGGGTGGGGAAATTCCAGCCGGGCGGCGTGCAGAAACATGCGATCGAAGCCCAGGCGGCGAAAATGCGCACGCACTTCGTCGGACCCGTATTTTTCGTCGCCCACGATGGGATGGCCGCTGGAAGCCAGATGCACCCGGATCTGGTGGGTGCGCCCGGTGCGCAGCTCGGCGCCGACAAGGCTATAGCGGCCATAGCGTTTTTGCAAGGTGACGATGGTGTGCGCCGGCTTGCCTTGCGGGTCCACCTTGACGCGCCGTTCCCCCGACGCCGTCAGCCATTTGAGCAGCGGCTTGCGTATATGCTGCCTGTCGTTCACCCAATCGCCCACCACCAGGGCCTGGTAATGCTTGCGGCCGCCGCCTTCGCGCATCATGTCGTGCAGCGCCGTCAGGGCCTTGCGCCGCTTGGCGATGATGAGCAGGCCGGAGGTTTCACGGTCCAGCCGGTGGGCGAGTTCGAGAAAAGGGGCATCGGGCCGGGCGGCGCGCAATTGCTCGATCACCCCGAAGGACACGCCGCTGCCGCCGTGCACCGCGACGCCGGCCGGCTTGTCGATGACCATCAGCGCGTCGTCTTCGAACACGATGGGAAAGGTCGCCGGCGGCGCCGCCCGGGACTGCCCGGGCGCAGGCAGCCGCAAAGGCGGGACGCGCACGGTATCGCCATGCTCCAGGCGGTAATCGGCGCCTATGCGCCCCCTGTTGACCCTGACTTCCCCGTTGCGTATCGCTTTGTAAAGATGGCTTTTGGGTACGCCCTTGCACAGCCGCAGAAGGAAATTATCCAGCCTCTGCCCGGCCTGCTCGGCGCCGATTTCGACCAAACGCACGCTCGGAACCGGGCTTGGAGCAATAACTGTTTTGCGCATAGGGAAAAGCGGCATATAATCGCGTCAGCCTATAGAGGCTGAAAAAACGCCGGACGTAGAGATGCAAGGGTGCGTCTCCGTTGGGCGACCAAGGCCATATTGTACTGTACCGCCTGGTTTTCAGCCTCTGGGTCACCAGGTTGCCGGGGCAGCCGGACGCGCGCAAGTGGTGTGGCGAACAGCCCGCTAGCGCCAGTCCCCTGCCAACCGCGTGCGACGCGAAATCTTGCAGAGCTTGTCTACGTTTAATGCACCCAGGCGCGAATTCAAATGCGCGTCTGTCGTTCCCAGCAAATTTTTGTCAACCACACTTATAGTGAATCTGACCTTCCTGCTGACTGAACTGTGGGCCCACAGGCCCGCCGTGCCATCCTGACACCAGGGCAGGCGCGGCTCCATCTCGTCGGCCGCTCCCCCATGCAGATTTAGCGCCACACACCCAGTGACCCGCGGTCGTGCGCCGATTAACGGTGCGCCATGACTACGGAGAATCACCTCATGAAACGGATGTTGTTCAATGCAACGCATCAAGAAGAATTACGCGTTGCCATTGTCGACGGTCAAAAACTCATTGACTTAGACATTGAAACCGCCGGACGCGAACAGCGCAAAGGCAATATCTACAAAGGCGTCATCACCCGCATCGAACCCGGGCTGGAAGCCTGCTTCGTCAGCTACGGCGAAGAACGCCACGGTTTCCTGCCCTTCAAGGAAATCGCCCGCAGCTATTTCAAGGAAGGCGTGGATGTACGCACTGCGCGTATCCAGGACGCTCTGGCCGAAGGCCAGGAACTGATCATTCAGGTCGAAAAGGAAGAACGCGGCAACAAGGGCGCGGCCCTGACCACCTTCATTTCGCTGGCGGGGCGCTATCTGGTGCTGATGCCCAACAACCCCCGGGGCGGCGGCGTATCGCGCCGCGTCGAGGGCGAGGATCGCCAGGAATTGCGCGAAACCATGGACCAGCTCGACATCCCTCCGGGGATGAGCATCATCGCCCGCACCGCCGGCATAGGCCGCAGCGTCGAGGAATTGCAGTGGGACCTTTCCTACCTGCTGCAGCTCTGGAATGCCATCGATGCCGCCGCGCGCGAAAATGCGGCGCCCATACTGATCTATCTCGAGTCCAGCCTGGTCATCCGCGCCATCCGCGACTACTACTCGCCCGAGATCGGCGAAATCCTCATCGACACCGACGACATCTACGAGCAGGCCACCGCCTTCATGAGCGTGGTCATGCCCGACAATGTCCAGCGCGTCAAAATGTATCGCGACGACATCCCCTTGTTCTCGCGCTTCCAGATCGAACACCAGATCGAAACAGCGTATTCGCGCACCGTGCAGCTGCCCTCGGGCGGCTCCGTCGTCATCGATCATACCGAAGCGCTGGTCGCCATCGACGTCAATTCGGCGCGTTCGACGCGCGGGGCCGATATCGAAGAAACCGCCATGCGCACCAATCTGGAAGCGGCCGACGAAGTGGCCCGCCAACTGCGCCTGCGCGACTTGGGCGGCCTGATCGTCATCGACTTCATCGACATGGAGGAAGGCAAGAACCAGCGCGCCGTCGAACAGCGCCTGCGCGACGCCCTGCATTTCGACCGCGCCCGCGTCCAGATGGGCAAGATATCCCGCTTCGGCCTGATGGAGCTTTCACGCCAGCGCCTGCGCCCCGCCCTGAACGAAGGCTCGCACATCACCTGCCCGCGCTGCAACGGCACTGGCGTCGTGCGCGATGCCGAATCCAGCGCCCTGCATGTGCTGCGCCTGCTGCAAGAGGAAGCCATGAAGGAAGGCACGGCTTCCTTGCATGCGCAAGTCCCCGTGGACGTGGCCACCTTCCTGCTCAACGAAAAGCGCAATGACATCGCCAAGCTCGAGTCGCGCCTGAAGGTGAACCTGGTCCTGATTCCCAACAAGAATCTGGAAACCCCGCATCACCACATCGAACGACTGCGCCACGACGATCCGCGCCTGGAAGACACCAAGTCCAGCTTCGAACTGGTCAGCCAGCCCGAGGCGCCGGTCACCTGGTCGCCCAACAAGGCCCAGGAAGCCAAGGCCAGGCCCGAAGCGCTGGTCAAGGGCATCACTCCTTCGCAGCCCGCCCCCGTGTCCGCGCCGGCCCCTGCGGCGCCCGTCAAGGCCGCCCCGCAAAGCGCCGGCCTGTTCCAGCGCCTGATGAATTGGCTGACCGGGTCCAGCGCTCCCGCCGAAGCGCCCGCCGCCCCTGAAGCCGAGGCCAAGAAAGCGGCGGCCGGGCGTGGCCGTTCCGGCGCGCGGCACAACGAACGCCGCGAACGCGGCCATGGCGAACGCAATCGCCACCGCCGCGCCGAAAGGCAGGCGGAAGGAGTGGAAGCAAGGACTGAAGAGAAGCCGGCTGCGGCGAGCCGTCCGCGGCGCGCTGCGGCGGGCCAGAACGTCGCCGGAGCGCCCGTAGCGGGAGCGCCGGCGGCCGGAACGCAGCGCGGCGCTACTGCTGCGGCCGGCGCTCCGGCGGCCGGCGCCCCGGCGGGCGGCGTAGCGGCTGCCGTCGCCCATGAAGACGCGGATAGCGGCGCCAACGCCCGCGTCGGCCGCGGCCGACGCGGCAGGGGCCGCGGCCGACGCGACGAAGCCCAGAACGACGCGGTCGAGCTGGATACGGCAGCGACGGTTTCCGCGGCGGGCGTTCCCGCGGCAGGCGTTCCTGCGGCGGGCGTTCCCGCTTCCGTGGCGGCCGCGGCGGGCGCTGCCGTGGCGGATACGGCCGCGTCAGACACGGTTGCCGCTCCGGAGGCGGCCGCTGCCGCGGCGGAGACGCACGTCGATCAGGTGTCGGCGGACGAACAGGCCACGGCGGAGACGGATCGCGGTGCAGAAGCCGCCGCAACAGCGGACGGCGACCTCGATACCGAGCGCAAGCGTCGCCGCCGCCGCAGCCGCCGCGGCCGCCGCGGCGCCGATACGGCGACTGAAAACGGCGCCACCGCCGCCGAAGGCGAAGAAAGCGACGACAGCCAACCCTTCGTCACCCATGACACCCCCGCCTTCAACCCCGCCGTCCTGCCCGCCATGGCGACGGGCATGGGCTCCACGGCCGCCGAAGCCGGAAACCGGGAATCCACCGCGGATGGCGCAGCCTCCGAAGCCCTGGCCTCTTCGGCTCGGGCCGGCGACGAGCCCCTGGATTCTTCAGCGGCTGCCGCCGAACAAGCGGCCATGGAGCCCGCAGAAGCCGACCAGCTCATGCCTGAGGAAACCACGGCCCTCGCCGGCGATCATGCTGAAGCCAGCGCCGCCACGGCTGCTGCGGCCATCCCGCAACAGCCCGCCTCGCAAGCGGACGCAGCCCAAGAACCCGCCCTGCTGGAAGAGGCGGCGGGCGGACCCGTGGCTAGCAGCCCCGTGGCGGGTGCTCCCGGCGAACCCGCGGAGCGAGCTGGAATCGCTCATGCCGAGCCACAGCCGGAAACGGAAACGGCCGCGCAGGCCACTGGAACACCAGCCGCCGAGGCGCCGACCATAAGTACGCCGGCCGGCGTCGATCGAGCGCAGCCGGGAACCGAAGCGCAGGCCAGCCCCGCCGCACAAGCGGAAACCGCCGAGGCCGAACAGGCGCAGCCCGAGGCCAAGCCGTCGACCCAGGCGGTGCTTGAACGCGGCGATGCGCCGGCTCCGCTGAAGAACGGGGCGGCGGGCACGACGCTGGATCAGGCCCTGGCCGCCGCGGGCATACAGCTCATCGAGACCCGGCCCGACGCGGCGCCCATCGCCGAACCGCCCCCTGTGCGGCTCGGCCGGGCGCGCAAACCTGCGCCTCAAATAAAAGAAGAGCCCTTGCAGCAGGTGGAAACCCACTAAGATGCATCCAGGCCGCGGCGAGCGCCGCGGCCGCGCGCTCCTGCGCAATGCATCGCTGCACGGCAGGCCCGGCATGCGTCGGGCTTGCACCACTTCCCTTGTGATCATTCCCGCCTCATCGGGACGGCGCTATTGATCATTTTTTTATAGATCTGATATTACTAATTGTTTCTTAAGTAATAACGTAATGCGGCACCCAAAACCGCAAGGCCACAACGCCGGCAATGCCTGCGTTATCCGGCCACCGCTTCCCATAAGCACCGATACCTGAACCCAACGCTAAACCCAAGAGGAGATACTCCACCCATGCCTCACCCACCCCCCGCATCCATGCGCGTCCTGGCCTTTTCCGGCATATTGCTGTCTTCGCTGCTGCAAGCGGGCGCGGCGCACGCACAGGCATGTCCCGCAACCGCAGGCGACTATGTCGTGGACGACGGCGACACTTGCGTTCTGCAGGATGGGTCCAGCTTCAACAATGTCGAAATCAAGGATGGCGCCCTGATGCTCGAACCCGGCGCCTCGGTGCGCAGCGGCTCGCTGCGCATAGGCACGGATCCTTCCGCGACCATGGCCGTAGTTAACATCAGCGGCCCGGCGGCCCTATGGTCCAATCAGGGCCCCGTGATCGTCGGAGATTCCGCAGATGGCGCCCTGATCATAGACGGCGGCGGCCGCCACACCAGCGGATCGGCCATGGTGGGAGCGACGCTGGGTTCGGACGGCTCGGCCACCGTGGAAGGCGCCGGATCGGAGTGGATCAACGCCGGCGGCCTGATCCTGGGCAAAGACGGCTTGGGGACATTGGCCGTCCTCAACCAAGGATCGGTCAGGACGGGCAGCCTGACCATAGGCGGCGGCCAGGGCACCGGCTCACTGGTGCTGAACGAAGGTGGCTCCTTGACGTCCATGGCCCCCGTGGAAGTCGGCGCCGGGGGCTTCCTGGACATAGGCGGGCAGGTCTGCGACGGCGCCTGCCCCACGCCGCCCCTCGCCCCGGGGCATTTGCACGCCCCCTCCGTGCTGCTGCAAACCGGGGGCGCGCTGAACTTCAATCACGACAGCGCGAGCTATGAATTTTCCACGCCCATCACCGGGACCGGCAATGTCTTTCATTGGGCGGGCACCACGATACTGACGGGCGACAACACCTATACCGGCGACACCGTCATACAGGGCGGCACACTGGTCATCGGCGACGGAGGCACGCGGGGAAATATTGCGGGCGACATCTACAACGACAGTCTGCTTATATTCAATCGCGGCGACGACACCGCCTACCACGGCAGCATCCAGGGCACGGGCGGCATGATCAAAGCCGGGGCGGGCACGCTGACGCTGACGGGCACAAGCGCCTATCTCGGCGGCACCGCGGTCGCCGAGGGCCGCCTCACCGTCAATGGCGCTATCTACGGCTCCGGCGCGGTGGTCGGCAACGGCGCGACGCTGGGCGGCACCGGCATCCTGCCGCCTACCTTCGTCGCGGCAGGCGGCGCACTGGCTCCCGGCGATCCGTACGGACAACTGACGGTCTGCTGCGGCCTGGCCTTCGAACCCGGCTCCTACCTCGATATACGCAGCAGTCCGAGCACGGGCGCGGTGGGCTCCGTCTATGTGAAGGGCCGCGCCCTGCTGGCGGGCAAGGTCCGGCATCTGGCAGGCACGGATTCCGCCTATGCCGTCGGCACCCGGCGCTACACCATCCTGCAGGCCGAAGACGGGCTGGACGGCCGCTTCGACGGAGTCGAATCCCAGTATGCCTTCCTGGATGCGGCCCTGGCCTATGACCTCGAACGATACAAGGTGTTCCTGGATCTGACCCGCAATCGCGTCATGTTCGCCGATACCGCGCAGACAGCCAATCAGCGCAACGTGGCGGCGGCGCTGGACAGCGTGCCGCCCACCAGCCCGCTGTATCAGGCGGTGGCCAATCTGGGCAAGGGCGAGGCGCCGGCCGCGTTCGACGCCCTTTCGGGGGAGGTGCACGCCAGCGCCTCGTCCTTCCTGTACGCCAACAGCCAGCGCCTTGCCGCTCTGCCGCTGCAGCATCTGCGGCGCAATCTGCACGCCGGCCTGCTGCCGGGCGCGGCCCTCGCATCCGCCGGTGGCAACCTTCCCCAGTCGGCGCTGCCGCAATCGGGCGCGCGGCCTCTATGGGCCGAGGCGCTGGGCAGCCGCCGTGTCCTGCGGGGCGACGGCAATGCCGCCACGGCCATCCAGAACAGCAGCGGCATCTTCCTGGGGGGCGACTACCCCTTGGGCCGCGGCTCGTCGGACGACTGGCGCCTGGGGCTGGCGCTGGGCTATCTGCACAGCCGCAACACCGTGGACGATCGCAGTTCCCGCGCAAAGTCCGATGATCTGAGCGCTATCCTCTATGGCGGCCGCAGCTTCAGTGTGGGGCCGGGCAAGCTGAACGCCTTGCTGGGCGCGGGCTACACCCGGCATAAAGTGGACACCAGCCGGCGCGTGAGTCTGGCCGGCCAGACCCAGCAGTTGACCGCCGCCTATACGGCCGATAGCTGGCAGGCGATGGGCGAGCTGGGCTATGCGCTATCGGCCGGGTCTTACACGATAGAACCCTTCCTGGGGCTATCCGCGATCCGCCTGCATATGCCGGGCTTCCAGGAGAGCGGCGGCTCCGCCGCCCTGCGCGGCTATGGCTCGCGCAGCAGCCTGGGCAGCGGCACATTGGGCTTGCGGACACGCGTGGCTTTCGACATGGGGACCGTTCCCGCCCAGCTCAGCGCGAGCGTGGCATGGCGCCGCGCCTGGGGCGATCTGGACACCCGGAATCAGCTGGCCTTCAACGAAGGCGGCAGTTTCCGGATCGCGGGTGTTCCCATCAGCCGCGACGCCGCCGTCGTCGGCCTGGAGCTGAATGCAAGCCTGAGCCGCAACGCCGGCGTAGCCTTGTCCTATGGGGGTGAATTCGGCCGCCGCGCCTATGAGCACAGTGGCCGCTTGAGCGTGAACTGGCGCTTCTAGCGCCCGAGCTGGACCGGGGCCTGCCGACGCAAAGAACCGAACTCAGGCCTTGGCGACGACATCCGCTGGCTGGCGCATGAGCAGGGCCAGCAAATGGGCCAGCTCGTTGCGCATCTCGCGCCGGTCCACCACCATGTCTATGGCGCCCTTCTCGCGCAGGAATTCGGCCCGCTGGAAGCCTTCCGGCAATTTCTCGCGCACGGTCTGCTCGATCACGCGCGGCCCCGCAAAACCGATCAAGGCCTTGGGCTCGGCGATCACCACGTCGCCCATGAACGCGAAGCTGGCGGACACCCCGCCCATGGTGGGATCGGTCAGGATGCTGATGAAAGGCAGGCCCGCCGCGGACAGCTGCGTCAGCATGGCATTGGTCTTGGCCATCTGCATCAGGGACAGCAGGCTTTCCTGCATGCGCGCCCCGCCCGACGCGGCGACGCAAATAAAGGGCGTGCGGTTCTTGATGGCTTCCTGCACGCCCCGGACGAAGCGCTCGCCCACCACCGAGCCCATCGACCCGCCCATGAACTCGAACTCGAAGCAGGCCAGCACCACCGGCACCTGCAGGATGCTGCCGCTCATGACGACCATGGCTTCGCTTTCGCCGGTCTGCTTGGTGGCCTCGGCCACGCGTTCGGGGTACTTGCGGCTGTCCTTGAACTTCAAGGGATCCATGGGGCGCGTGTTCTCGCCGATTTCAACGCGCCCGTCCGGATCCAGCAAAGCATCGATGCGCGCGCGCGCGCCTATGCGCATATGGTGGCTGCATTTCGGGCAGACGTTCAATGTGGCCTTCAGGTCCTCTTTGTAAAGCACCGACTCGCAGGCCGGGCACTTGACCCATATGCCCTCGGGCACGCGCCTCGCGCCATCGTTGCTGCGATTGATGCGGGGGGGCAGAATTTTTTCGATCCAACTCATGGTTTTTCCTGATCAGGGCCCGGTCCCGAACCGGGCGTTTATTCTTTTACCGCCAGGCTGCGCAGAAGGCCGCAAGCCCGCGCCAGGCATGCACGGCCGCTTATCCGCCGGCTGACAGGGCTTGCCGGATGCCGCCCAGCCAGTCCGCCGCCGCGACGATCGCGCGGCTGTCGGCCCCCTGCTGATCCTGGCCTTGCGCGCGCGCCGCCGCCACTTCGGCTTCCATGGTTTCGATCAGCTTGCTGCCGATGACGACCGCGTCCGCGCAAGCGGAGAGCCGCCGCGCGCTGTCCGCGTCGCGTATGCCGAAGCCCACGCCCACCGGCAGTTTTACGTGGCGGCGTATCCTCGCCAGGCGCTCGGCGACATCGGCGGTATCGATATGGGCCGCGCCGGTCACCCCTTTGAGGGAAACATAATAGACATAGCCGCGCGCGATATCCGCGATTTTTTTGATGCGCTCCTCGGTGGACGTGGGCGCCAGCAGAAAGATGGGGTCGATGCCGGCATCGCCGAGGCGGGCGGCAAAGCCCTCGATTTCCTCGGGCGGGTAATCCACCACCAGCACGCCGTCCACGCCGGCCTGCTTCGCCTGTTCGATAAAAGAGTCCTGCCCCATGCATTCGATGGGGTTGGCGTAGCCCATCAGCACCACGGGCGTCGTATCGTCGTCGCGCCGGAACTCGGCCACCATGCCCAGCACCTGCCGCAGCCCCGTCCCGCCCGCGATCGCTCGTTCGGCGGCGCGCTGTATGACCGGGCCATCGGCCATGGGATCGGAAAACGGCACGCCCAGTTCGATGACATCGGCGCCGGCCTTCACCAGCGCATGCATGAGCCGCGGCGTGGCGGCCGGCGATGGGTCCCCCGCGGCGATATACGGAATGAGCGCCGTGCGGCCCGCAATCCCGGCAAACGCGGCAGCCAGCCGCTGGTTCGAAGTATTCATTGTGTGTGACTCTGTCCTTAGGGCCTAGAGGCTGATGCCGCTGAAATCGGCGACCGTATGCATGTCTTTGTCGCCGCGCCCCGACAAGTTCACGAGTATGATCTTGTCCTTGGGCAGCGTGGGCGCCAGCTTCACGGCGTACGCAATGGCATGCGCCGATTCCAGCGCCGGCATGATGCCTTCGGTGCGGCAGCAGTCGTGGAAGGCGGCCAGCGCCTCGTGGTCGTCTATGCACACGTACCGGGCCCGGCCGGCATCCTTCAGCCAGGCATGTTCGGGCCCCACGCCGGGGTAATCCAGGCCAGCCGAAATGGAATGCGTTTCCATGATCTGGCCGTTTTCATCCTGCATGATATAGGTGCGGTTGCCGTGCAGCACGCCGACCTTGCCGGCGTTCAAGGAAGCGGCGTGGCGGCCGGTGCCCAAGCCTTCGCCGGCCGCTTCCACGCCGATCAGCTGGACATCGCTGTCGATGTAGGGATAGAAGATGCCCATGGCGTTCGACCCTCCGCCCACCGAAGCAACGATGTAGTCCGGCTGCCGGCCGGCGTCGGCGGGCATCTGCTCCAGGCATTCCTCGCCGATGACGGCCTGGAAATCGCGCACCATCATGGGATAGGGGTGGGGCCCCGCCACGGTGCCGATGATATAGAAGGTGTTCTCCACATTGGTGACCCAGTCGCGCATGGCTTCGTTCAGGGCGTCCTTGAGCGTGCGCGACCCCGAATCGACCGGCACCACCGTCGCGCCCAGCAGCTTCATGCGATAGACGTTGGACGCCTGGCGGCGCACATCTTCGCTGCCCATGTAGACCACGCACTCCAGGCCGTAGCGGGCCGCCACGGTGGCGGTCGCCACCCCATGCTGGCCAGCGCCGGTCTCGGCGATGATGCGCGGCTTGCCCATGCGGCGCGCAAGCAGAATCTGGCCGATGCAATTGTTGATTTTGTGCGCGCCGGTGTGATTGAGATCTTCGCGCTTGAACCAGATCTGTGCGCCGCCCAATTGCTCGGACCAGCGCCGCGCATGGTAGACCGGACTGGGGCGGCCGACGAAATGGCGCAGCTCGTAGGCGTATTCTTCCAGAAAGCCGGGATCCGAGCGGTATTTGTCGTAAGCGGCGCGCAGCTCGTCCAGGGCATGCACCAGCGTTTCCGCAATGAAGGAACCGCCGAACTGGCCGAAATGCCCTTTCGTATCGGGCAGAGCATAGGATTTCAAGGCATTACTCTCTGGTTATGCAAGACTATCGCAAACGGCCCCGGGGGCGGCGCGTTCGCAGCTAAGGGCGCATTTTAACCCACTGCCCGGGCGCGAGGCCCGGCCCATCTGCGCGGCCGGCCTTCACAGCCGGCTGGCGGAGACGCCGGGCACCTCGTTCAAAGCAGCCAGCGCCCGGCTGATCTGCTCCCCGTTCCTGACCTCCACGGTGAATACCATGTGGGCCAGCGAACGGCGGCTGTGCGTGTTCACGCTGACCACATTCAAGCGCAGCTTGGCGAATGTCTCGGACAGATCGCGCAGCAGATTGGCGCGTTCCTGGGCGCGTATGCTGATATCCACGGGATACAGGGTTTCGCCCGTATCTCCCCAGTCCACATCGATGAGCCGCTCGGGCTGGCGCGCCGCCAACTGGGCGTATGAAGCGCAATCGCGCCTGTGTATGGACACTCCCCGGCCGCGCGTCACGAAGCCGACGATGTCGTCGGGCGGCGCCGGGCGGCAGCAGCGCGCCAACTGGGTAAGCAGGGAATCGACGCCCACCACCAGCACGCCGCTCTTGCCGGTCTTTGCGACACTGGCCACACCGCTGCCATGGATGCGGGCCTCGAGGCCGGCGCCGCCCGGCTCGGCGGCTTCCGCGCGCGGCTTCCCGCCCGCAAGCAGGTAATCGATCTGCCGGAGGCTGAATTCTTCTTTGGCGACCGCCACGTATAAATCGTCGGCGCGGGCGAAATCCAGCTGCTGGGCGAGCTGCTCGAGATTGACGGCCGTCTTGCCCAGGCGCTGCAGCTCTTTTTCCACCATGGCCTGGCCTTGGGCTATGCGCTGCTGCAGCTCCACCGCGTTGAACCAGGCCCGCACCTTGGCGCGCGAACGCGGGCTGGCCAGAAAGCCCAGCTGCGGATTGAGCCAGTCGCGCGACGGCCCGCCCGATTTGGCGGCGATGATTTCGACGGTCTGGCCGGTGGACAGTTGCGTAAGCAGCGGCACCATCTGCCCATCGACGCGCGCCCCCCTGCAGCGGTGCCCCAGATCCGTATGCAGGTAGTAGGCGAAATCGATGGGCGTCGAGCCCGCGGGCAATTCTATGACGCGCGCCTGCGGCGTCATGACGTAAATGCGTTCGGCGGACCCGCCGGCCGACGCCTTGCTTGCATCCGATGGCGGCTCGGCGCCATCCGCCCCGGGCGCCGGCGGCGCGGCGCCGCCGTCTTTTTCCCAGGCCAGCAATTGGCGCATCCAGGCGATTTTTTGATCATAGCCGCCGGCGGCGGCCACTTGCCCGCCGCGCGCGCCGGCTTCCTTGTACCGCCAGTGCGCCGCCATGCCGTATTCGGCGAACTGGTGCATTTCGCGCGTGCGTATCTGTATCTCGAAGCAGCGCCCCTCGCTGTCGGCCACCACGGTGTGCAAAGAACGGTATCCGTTGGGCTTGGGCCTGGATATATAGTCGTCGAATTCGTCGGCCACCGGCGTCCACATGGAATGCGCCAGGGCCAGCACCGCATAGCAGGCGCGCTCGTCCTCGACGATGACGCGCAGGGCGCGCAGGTCGTAGAGCCGGGCGAAGTCCAGGTGCTTGTTGCGCATCTTGTTCCAGATGCTGTAGATATGCTTGGGCCGGCCCGAAACCTCCGCCGGAATGCGGGCATCGCGCAGCGCGTTTTGCAACTGCGCCACCGCGGCGTCGATGAAAGCTTCGCGCTCGACGCGCTTTTCTTCAAGCTGCCTGGCGATGCCCTTGTAGATATCCGGCTCGAGAAAACGGAACGCCAGATCTTCCATTTCCCATTTGACCTGCCATATGCCCAGGCGGTTCGCCAGGGGCGTGTACAGCTCCATGGTTTCCAGGGCGAAACTGCGGGGACAGGGCTTGCGGGAACTTGCGTACCAGCGCAGCGACTGCAGGCGCGACGCCAGGCGCATGACGACGATGCGCAAATCCGCCGCCATGGCGAGCAGCATCTTGCGCTGCATTTCCTTCTGATCCGTGCCCGCGGCCGCGCTGTCGCGCGCCTGGGCCGCCATATGTCCCAGGCGCAGCAGCGCGCGCGTGCCTTGCACCAGGGAAACGACGGCGGAGCCGAAATCCTTGCGCATGGCGTCCTGCCCCGGGTCCCTGGAGCCATCCGCCGGCAGAACGGCAAGCAAAGCGCTGGCGCGGGTGTCGGCGTCGGTGCCGAGTTCGGCCAGCGTGCGCGCGACCGCCGCGCAATGCTGATCCAGCGGCTCGCCGGTGCTCGCCTGCAGGCCGCTCAGCGGCTCGCGCACCCATTGCACCGCCTTGGCCAGCAAGCCGCGCCCCGCATCGTCCAGCCCCCGGCCCGCCTCGGCGAACCATGGGGCGTCGAAAGGAGGAGCATCGCTTTCCGGTAAAGTAGGCATCGGGGTCATGGTTGACAGCAGCGTTGACGGCAGCGCTGGCAAAAAAGTTATGCAGGCGACTCTATACTAACGTGTACCGGGCCGACAGGACATATAAGCTCATGACTCCCGCAGAAATAAAGACCTTGCTCATCGTCTGGCATTCGCGCACCGGCGCCGCCCGGCAGATGGCGCAAGCGGCGGCCGACGGCGCCCGCGACATTGCCGCGCAGCTGCAGGCCGAGGACGCATTGAATATAGTCGTCAAGGAAGCCGCGCAGGCCGAAAGCGGCGATTTGCTCGGCGCCGACGCCTATGCATTTTGCGCGCCCGAAAACCTCGCGGCGCTCAGCGGCGCCATGAAGGAATTCTTCGACCGCAACTACTATGGCGTGCTGGATCGGCTGAATGGCAGGCCTTATGTGATCATGGTCAGCGCGGGCTCGGACGGCAGCGCCGCCGTCAGGCAAATGGAAAGAATCTGCACCGGCTGGCGCCTTGCGCCGGCCGCGGCGCCCCTGATCGTCAATACCGCCGCCCAGACGGCCGAGGCCATACTCGCCCCCAAGCGCATCACGGACGCCGACAAAAGCGCCTGCGCGACCCTCGGCGGCACGCTGGCCGCCCTGCTCCTTTAAGCGCTCCGGACCGGCGCCTGGAGCCTATGCCTCAAAGACTGAGCCTCAAAGCCTGTGTATCGCGCCTACGCTCCGAGCTCGTGCCTCAAGAACCCGCTTGGAGCCTGCGTTCCAGGCCCGCTATCGACACACGCCGGCTACGGCAGAGCCGCCGTCACCACGATTTCCACCTTGTAATCCGGATTGGCCAGCCGCGCCTCGATCGTGGCGCGCGGGGGCGCGTTGCCGGGCGCCACCCAGGCGTCCCAGGCCTTGTTCATGCCGTCGAACTCTTTCATGTTGGCGATGAATATCTGCGCCATCAGGATGCGGGACTTGTCCGTGCCCGCCGTCGCCAGCAGCTTGTCTATGGTTGCCAGCACCTGCGCCGTCTGGCCTTGTATATCCAGCTTGGGATCGTCCGGCACTTGCCCTGCGAGGTAGGCGACGCCATTGAAGATCGCCATGTCAGACAAGCGCTTTTCCACATTTACCCGTTCGACTTCTTTCATGCAAAATCCTCCAAGACAATAGGAACAACACAGGTGATTCCAGCCGCCCGCAATGGCGCGCAACATGCCGCGCGGCTCCGTAAAAGGCGTGGGCCGGCGCGCCCCGCATTCGCCGGAGCCGCGCAAAAAAGAGTGACTTTAGCAAATTTTGGACCTTTCCCGCAGCCGGGTGCACCCCGACGGTCATGCGGGAGCAGCCATCACGCGGGCGCATCGGTCGGGCGGCGCGACAGCCGCGCGGGGCTACGCAGGCGTGGCATCACACGCAGCGCGGCGCTCACGCGGACGCGCCGCACGCGCCCAGCCGCCGCACGAGCGTGGCATTCACGCGGAGAGCGGCCATCTTACGCGGGCGGCAATTGGAACACCTGACGCAGGTAGGCGAGATAGGCGGGATCGTCGCACATGGTTTTTTCCGGGGCGTCCGACACCTTCGCGACCGGCTGCCCATTGCAGCGCACCATCTTCATGACGATCTGCAAGGGCTCGTGCCCCAGGTCGTTGGTCAAGTTGGTGCCTATGCCGAAGGAGATCTTGCAGCGGCCCGCGAAGTGCTTGGCCAGCTCGATGGCGCGCGGTATGGTCAGCGCGTCGAAAAACACCAGCGTTTTGGTGCGCGGGTCCGTGCGGTTTGCGGCGTAGTGCGCCAGCAGCCTTTCCCCCCATACGAAGGGGTCGCCCGAATCGTGGCGGGCGCCGTCGAAAAGCTTGCAGAAATACATGTCGAAATCGCGCAGGAAGGCGTCCATGCCATAGACGTCCGACAGGGCGATGCCCAGATCGCCCCGGTATTCCTTGGCCCAGACTTCCAGCGCGAACACCTGCGAATCGCGCAAGCGCGGCCCCAGCGCCTGGCAGGCCTGCAGATATTCATGCCCCATGGTGCCCAGCGGCGTCACGCCATGCTTCATGGCCAGCTTGACGTTGCTGGTGCCGGCGAAATGCACGCCCATCTGGGCTTTCATCGTCCTGACCACTTCCTGATGCCACACCTTGGAAAAGCGCCGGCGGGTGCCGTATTCGGCGACGCGGAAATCGGCCAGGTCGGGATCGTCGGTGACCAGCTGCATCTTCTTCTGCAAGCGCTGGCGCCCCTCTTCCCATGCCGGCTCTTTGCAGACGTTGCGGAAATACACCTCGTTGACGATGGCCAGCACGGGAATTTCGAACAATATGGTGTGCAGCCAAGGCCCTTTCACCGTAATGTCGATCTCGCCCGGCGTGGCCGCCCTGGACACCCGTATGCATTTCTCGGGCATGTGGAACAGGCCCAGGAAATCGACGAAATCGCTTTTGATGAAACGCAGGCTGCGCAGGTACTGCAGCTCTTCCTCGGCAAAACGCAGCCGGCACAAGTGATGGATTTCCTCGCGGATTTCGTCCAGATAAGGAGCCAGATCCACATTGGGCGTGCGGCATTTATAGCGATATTCGACCTGCGCTGCGGGAAAGTGATGCAGAACCACCTGCATCATGGTGAATTTATAGAGGTCGGTATCGAGTAACGAGGTGATTATCATCGCGAACAGGGCAGAGTTTCGCCTACCATAGCACAAGGCTGAAGCGCCATGTTACATGAGCCCGCTTTGCCCCCGGTCAATACAATATTTCCAGGCCCAGGCTATATACGCTTTTGGCTTGGGGTCAATTCGGGCTTACCTGAGTTTAGCGGGTAAAATCACGCTCATCTGTTGCTGGAGCCTTGAAATGACACATGTGGTCACCGAAAACTGTATCAAATGCAAATTCACCGATTGCGTCGATGTCTGTCCGGTCGATTGCTTTCGCGAGGGCGCCAATTTCCTGGTGATCGACCCCGACGAATGCATAGACTGCGCGGTCTGTGTGCCCGAGTGTCCCGCCAACGCCATCTTCGCCGAGGAAGACGTACCCCAGGACCAGCTTCACTTCATCGCCCTGAACGCGGAACTTTCGCCCGAATTCGGCATGATCAACCGTTCCAAGAAACCCTTGCCCGAAGCCGACGACTGGAACGGCGTTGCGGATAAACTGAAGTACCTGGAACGCTGACATCCCCCTTCCCATGGCCGCGCGCAGCCTGCGCCGGCCGCCTGCGGCCTTGACGGCCACTGTTGCTTCCCTCCAACGCACCAGCCCCTTTTACCGCCTTACGCGGGAATGATATTTGCTCCTTTCGTATGAAACTGCTGGCATTGCCCGCCATTTTGTGATTAGCATATAACCCAAGGCAGACAATCTACGTCTTGTTACGTTAGCCCGGCAGGCGCGCAAGCTCACAGCGGTTTTCCGTTGCGGCGGCGTCCAGAATAAAAAACAGTATCAACGAAAGGCTTTGCCCATGCTGTACGATTTGCACGAACTTCAGCGTTCATTTCTGACCCCGCTTGCCGCTTTCACGGATACGGGCTCGCAGATTTTCTCGCACCCTTACAGTCCCCTCGCCTATACGCCGGTGTCCCGGCAGATAGCCGCCACCTACGAGCTCGTCCATCGCCTGGGCAAGGACTATGAAAAGCCGGCATGGGGCCTGACCGAGACGCGGATAGCCGGGCGGCGGGCCGGCATCACGGAACAGTCCGTGCTGCGAAAGCCATTCTGCAACCTCATCCATTTCAAGCGGGAGTTCGGTTCGTCGTCGCAGGGCGACCCGCGGGTGCTGCTGGTCGCCCCGCTGTCGGGCCATCACGCCACGCTGTTGCGCGATACCGTGCGCACCCTGCTGCCCGCCCACGAAGTCTATGTGACCGACTGGCTGGACGCCCGCATGGTTCCCATGTCGGCCGGGCCCTTCCACCTGAATGATTACGTCCGCTACGTCCAGGACTTCATGCGCCTGCTCGGGCCCGATCTGCATGTGATCTCGGTGTGCCAGCCGACGGTTCCGGTGCTGGCCGCCATCTCGCTGACGGCGGCTGACGGCGAGCCCTGTCTTCCGCGCAGCATGACCATGATGGGCGGGCCCATCGACACGCGCGAATCCCCCACACAGGTCAACCGCCTGGCCACCACCAAGCCGTATTCCTGGTTCGAAAACAACCTGATCCACCGCGTGCCGGTACGCTATCCCGGCGCGGGCAGGCAGGTTTATCCGGGCTTCCTGCAGCATGCCGGGTTCATGGCCATGAATCCCGATCGCCACTTGCGTTCGCATTACGATTTCTACCTGGATCTGCTGAAGGGCGACAACGGCGACGCGGAAGCGCATCGCCGGTTCTACGACGAGTACAACGCCGTACTGGACATGCCCGCCGAGTTCTACCTGGATACCATCAAGGTCGTCTTCCAGGACCACCTGCTGCCGCGTGGCAAATGGCGGATCGACGGCCAGAGGGTGGACCCTTCGGCCATCACACGGGTCGCGCTGCTGACGGTGGAAGGCGAACTGGACGATATCTCGGGCCAGGGCCAGACGCGCGCGGCGCATGCCCTGTGCACGGGCATTGCGAAGCAGCACAAGCAACACTACACGGCCCCGAACTGCGGCCATTACGGCATTTTCTCCGGCCGCCGCTGGCGCGAAACGATATATCCTAAAATAGCCGAATTCATACGGGAAGCCGAGCGCTGAGCCGCATTGGGCGGAAGGGCGCCAGGCCGGGCCGCGCTAGGCCGGGCCGCGCCAGGCCGGGCCGCGCCAGGCCGGCTTCCCCGAAACCGCCGCATTCGTTTTGCATCCGGGCCGGCGACGGCCCCTCGTTTTTTATGTCGTCCTCTTCGCTCATCGACCGCATCGACGCGCTCCTGCCTCAGACCCAATGCACTCAATGCGGTTACGATGGCTGCCGCCCCTACGCAGAGGCGATCGCGCTGGAGGGCGAGTCCATCAATCGCTGCCCTCCGGGCGGGGACGAAGGCATACGCAAGCTGGCCGCGCTGCTGGGGGTTCCCGAGCTGCCGCTGGACGAGGACTGCGGCCCGCCCCAGCCTCCCCGTGTGGCGGTCATCGACGAACAGCATTGCATAGGCTGCACCCTATGCATACAAGCCTGTCCCGTGGATGCCATCGTGGGCGCGAATAAGCTGATGCACACCGTCATCCCCGAACTTTGCACGGGCTGCGACCTGTGCGTCCCGCCCTGCCCCGTCGACTGCATCAGCATGGCGCCGGTGCAGCGCGAATGGACGCCGGATCTGGCCGATGCCGCACGCCAGCGCCATCAGCGCCGGCAGAGCCGACTGGCGGCCCACCACGGCGAGACCTCGGCGCTGGCCGCCAGAACCCTGGCCAACAAAGCCCCTGTCGCCACGGCCGCGCGCAGCGAACCCGACGCGCGCAGGCTGGCCATCGAGGCGGCGCTGGCCCGGGCACGGGCGCGCCGCGAAGAGCGTACCGCCAAACACCATGAACGCTGAAAAAAGAGCTGAAATATTCCGCCGCCTTCAGGCCGCCAACCCCGCACCCACCACCGAGCTCGAATACGCCACGGATTTCCAGCTGCTCATCGCCGTCATTCTATCGGCGCAAGCCACCGACAAATCCGTCAACCTGGCGACACGCCGGTTCTTTCCCGAGCATGGCACGCCCGAAGGGCTGCTGGCCCTGGGGGAAGAGGGCCTGAGCCGCTACATCAAGACCATAGGGCTGTACAAAACCAAGGCCAGGAACGTCATACAGACTTGCCGCATGCTGCTGGAATTGCACGGCGGCAAGGTTCCCGACGACCGCGCGGCGCTGGAGGCGCTGCCCGGCGTCGGCCGCAAGACCGCCAACGTGATATTGAACACCGCATTCGGCCATCCCACCATCGCGGTCGACACGCATATCTTCCGCGTCGCGAACCGCACCCGCCTGGCTCCGGGCAAGACCGTGCTCGAGGTGGAGCGGAAGCTGGAAAAAGTCATACCACGGCAATACCTGGTGGACGCGCATCACTGGCTCATTTTGCATGGCCGCTACATCTGCGTCGCGCGCAAGCCGAAATGCCCGCAATGCGGCATTGCCGATCTATGCGAATACAAAGACAAAACGCTCTAGGGTTAACCAGACCTATGTAAAACCCGCATGGAGTTTTGACCGGCTCGATCTCATACTTGATCCCGTCCCGAAACACTAGACGTCATCGAGCCGCATGAGCGAATACATTCTGGAAACCAAGAATCTAAGCAAAGAATTCAGGGGCTTTGTCGCGGTCAACGACGTCAACCTAAAGGTCGAACGGGGCAGCATCCACGCCCTGATCGGGCCCAATGGCGCCGGCAAGACCACCTGCTTCAACCTGCTTACCAAATTCCTTACGCCCACCTCGGGTCATATTTATTTTTCGGGCCAGGAAATCACCCGTGAAAAGCCCGCGCAGATCGCGCGGCGCGGCATCATCCGGTCCTTCCAGATCTCGGCGGTGTTTCCCCAGCTTACGGTGCTTGAAAACGTGCGCATCGGGCTGCAGCGCAGCACCGGCGTCTCGTACCACTTCTGGCGCAGCGGCCGCATCCTGCATCGCCTCGACGACGCCGCGCGCGCCCTGCTGCAGGAAGTCGACCTGGCCGATTTCGCCGATGAATACACGGTCAACCTGCCCTACGGCCGCAAGCGCGCGCTGGAAATCGCCACCACGCTGGCCATGGAACCCGAACTGATGCTGCTGGACGAGCCCACGCAAGGCATGGGCCACGAAGACGTCAGCCGCGTCACGCAATTGATCAAGAATGTCAGCAAAGGCAGAACCATACTTATGGTCGAACACAACATGAAGGTGGTAGCGCAGATCGCCGACAAAATCACCGTGCTGGCGCGCGGGTCGGTGCTTGCCGAAGGCAGCTACCAGGAGGTTTCGCACAACGCCGCCGTCATGCAGGCCTACATGGGCACGACCACGGGCGAACTCGAAGGAGCACACTAGTGACCACCCCCGCTCTGGAAATTTCCAACCTGCATGCCTGGTATGGCGAATCCCATGTACTGCACGGCGTCAACCTGAACGTCCGCAAGGGCGAAGTCGTCACCCTGCTGGGGCGCAACGGCTCGGGGCGCACCACCACGCTGCGCGCCATCCTGGGCCTGACCGGCTCGCGCAAGGGCTCCATACGCATCCAGGGCACCGAATCCATACACCTGCCCACCTACCGCATCGCGCATCTGGGCATAGGCTATTGCCCCGAGGAACGCGGCATCTTCGCAGGCCTGTCCTGCGAAGAAAACCTGCTGCTGCCGCCCGTCGTGGGCGATACGCTGGGCGGGGGCATGTCGCTGGCCGAAATCTACGACATGTTCCCCAACCTGGAAGAGCGCAAGCACTCGCCAGGCACGCGGCTGTCGGGCGGCGAACAGCAGATGCTGGCCGTGGCGCGCATACTGCGCACGGGCGCCAACCTGCTGCTGCTGGACGAAATCTCGGAAGGCCTGGCCCCGGTCATCGTACAGGCGCTCGCCCGCATGATCACGGCCCTGAAGGCCAAGGACTACACCATTGTCATGGTTGAACAGAATTTCCATTTCGCGGCGCCGCTCGCCGACCGCTTCTATGTGATGGAACACGGCCAGATCGTCGAAGAATTCACCTCCGACGAACTCTCATCCAAACAGGATACCCTCAACACGCTGCTTGGTGTGTAAAGCACATCGTCCGACCGGCGCTCCCGGCACAACAACAAGGAGTCTCACCTTATGAAATTGCGCACCCTATCCGCCGCCTTTGCCCTGGCTGGCCTGACCTTCGCGGCACCGGGCCAGGCCGCGGGCATTTCCGACGACGTCATTCGCATTGGCTTCATCACCGATATGTCCAGCGTCTATTCCGACATCGATGGCGCCGCGGGCGGGGACGCCATACGCATGGCCATTGCGGATGCCGGCGGGCAAGTCAACGGCAAGAAGGTCGAGCTCATGGTCGCCGACCACCAGAACAAGGCGGACATCGCATCGGCCCGGGCGCGCGAATGGTTCGACGAGCAAAAGATCGACCTGCTGATAGGCGGGACCAATTCGGCCACCTCGCTGGCCATGGCGGCGGTGGCCGAAGAAAAGAAAAAACCCTTCATCGCCATTGGGGCGGGGTCCTCCAACCTGACCAATTCGCAGTGCTCCCCCTATACCATCCATTATGCCTATGACACCGTCGCGCTGGCGCGCGGCACGGGCAGCGCCGTGGTGAAGGACGGGGGCAAATCCTGGTTCTTCCTGACCGCCGACTACGCTTTCGGCCACTCGCTGGAACGCGACACGGCCAAGGTGGTCGAAGGCGCCGGCGGCAAGGTGGTGGGCGCCGTGCGCGTGCCGCTGGCGACCTCCGACTTCTCGTCCTTCCTGCTCCAGGCGCAGTCGTCCGGCGCCAAAGTGCTGGGTCTGGCCAATGCCGGCGGCGACTTCATCAACTCGGTCAAGGCCGCCAAGGAATTCGGCGTCACGCAAACCATGCGCCTGGTCGGCCTGCTGGTGTTCATCAACGACGTGCACGCCCTGGGACTGGACGCCACGCAAGGCCTGTCCCTGACCGCGGCCTGGTACTGGGATCAGGACGACGCTTCGCGCAAATGGGCGGAACGTTTCTTCGAACAGCACAAGCGCATGCCGTCCTTCCTACAGGCGGGCGACTATTCCGCGGCGGACTTCTACCTGAAAGCCGTCAAAGCCACCGGCACGGATGACGCCGACACGGTCATGAAATGGATGAAATCGAACAAGGTCGACAACTTCTTCGCCCCCGGCGCGCAGGTGCGTGAAGACGGCCGCCTGCTCAACAACCTGTATCTCATGCAGGTCAAGAAGCCTTCTGAATCCAAGCGCCCCTGGGACTACTACAAAGTGGTCACCAAGCTTCCCGGCGAAGAGGTCTATACCTCGCTGGCCGAGTCCACCTGCAAGCTCGTGAAGAAATAGCCATCCACCCCGGAGGCTCCCGCCGCGATCCGCCGGGAGCCTCTTGTTTCATGCCGGGGCCCCATATCGGGGCCGCATCGAGCTTCGCCACGGACTTCTTATCGTTATGACCGCACTATTTGGCATACCCATACAAGCCCTGCTCGGGCAACTGCTGCTGGGCCTGGTGAATGGCTCTTTCTATGCAGTGCTGTCCCTGGGGCTGGCCGTCATATTCGGATTGCTGAACATCATCAACTTCGCCCACGGCGCGCTGTACATGCTGGGGGCCTTCATCGCCTGGATAGGCCTGCAATACTTCGGCCTGAACTACTGGATCATGCTGCTGCTCGCGCCCTTGTGCGTAGGCCTGTTCGGCATCGTCATCGAGCGCCTGCTGATCCGGCACCTGTACAAGCTGGACCACCTCTACGGCCTGCTGCTCACCTTCGGCATCACCCTGCTGATCGAGGGGCTGTTCCGCAGCATGTATGGCGTATCCGGCCAGCCCTACGCCACGCCGGCGGCCCTGCAAGGCGGCGTGAATCTTGGCTTCATGTATTTGCCCATCTACCGGGCCTGGGTGGTCGTCGCCTCGATCGTCGTCTGCCTGATCACCTGGTTCGTCATCGAAAAAACCCGGCTGGGCGCGCTTCTGCGCGCCGGCACGGAAAACCCCAAGCTGGTGGAGGCCTTCGGCGTCAACGTGCCGCTGGTGGTCACCCTGACTTACGGCTTCGGCGTGGCGCTGGCGGGCTTTGCCGGCGTGCTGGCCGCCCCCATCATGCAAGTCTCGCCGCTCATGGGCTCCAACCTGATCATCGTCGTCTTCGCGGTCGTCGTGATAGGCGGCATGGGCTCCATCATGGGCTCCATCGTCACAGGCCTGGGGCTGGGCGTCATAGAAGGGCTGACCAAAGTCTTCTGGCCGGAAGCCTCCAACACCGTGGTCTTCATCATCATGGTCATCGTTCTGCTGCTGCGCCCCGCCGGCCTTTTCGGGAAAGAAAAATGAGTCGTCAATTCATAGGCTATCTTCTCTTCGCGATTTTTCTCGCCCTGCTGCCGGCCCTGGGCGCCTATCCCATCTTTGTCATGAAGGTGATGTGCTATGCGCTCTTCGCCTGCGCCTTCAACCTGCTGCTGGGCTACACTGGCCTGCTGTCCTTCGGGCATGCGGCCTTCCTGGGCGGCGCCGCCTATGCCACGGGGCATTCGCTGGCGGTGTGGGGCTTTTCCACATTGGGCGGCCTGCTGTTCGGCACGGCGGTGGCCGCCCTGATGGGCCTGGTCATGGGCGGCCTGGCCATACGCCGCAGCGGCATCTATTTCGCCATGATCACGCTCGCCATGGCGCAGATGGCCTTCTTTTTCTTCCTGCAGGCGCCCTTCACCCATGGCGAAGACGGCCTGCAAGGCATACCGCGGGGCAGCCTGTTCGGCCTGGACCTGTCGCGCGACATCAACCTGTATTACGTCGTGCTGGCGATTTTCATCATCGGCTATTTCATATGCTGGCGCACGATCAATTCCCCTTTCGGCCAAGTGCTCAAGGCCATACGCGAGAACGAGCCGCGCGCCGTCTCGCTGGGCTACAACGTCGACAGCTTCAAGCTGCTGGCCTTCGTGCTGTCGGCCGCGCTGGCGGGCCTGGCGGGCGCAACCAAGTCGCTGGTCTTCGTGTCGGCCACGCTGTCCGACGCCACCTGGCAGATGTCGGGCATGGTGATACTGATGACGCTCATCGGCGGCCTGGGCACGTTCACGGGCCCGGTCCTGGGGGCGTTCATCATTGTGATGCTGGAAAACAAGGTCGGCGAATTCGGGCGCACCTTGAGCCAGCTGACCGGCGTGCAGTGGTTCCAGGTCCTGGGCGAATCCGTCACGATCGTCATCGGCCTGATCTTCATCATCTGCGTCATGGCGTTCAGGCGCGGCATCGTCGGGGAAATCGGCTACCGTCTGCGGGGCCGCAAGGCTTAAGAAACCAAGCCTTTTCGGCGCGTGCTGGGTGGTGATGTGGCGGTGCTTTGTTTTTCTGACACGTGCCGGGTGATTTGCGGCGCTGCTTGGTTCTTTTGACGCGTGCCGGGTGATATGTGGCGCTGCTTGGTTCTTTTGGCGCGTGCCGGATGATATGTGGCGCTGCTTGGTTTCTTTGACGCGTACTGGGTGGTTTGTGGCGTTGCTTTGTTCTTCTGGCGCGTGCCGGGTGGCGTGGGCCGGGCTTGCTCCTCGTGGCTGGCCCGGCGCCCCGCGCGCCGAGCCCGCGTCGCCTTGTTCGTCCGGCCGTTCGGCCTCCCTTCACAATCGGCTCGCTTCCGCCCCGCACGTCGCGG
>Ga0182744_1000964_pt1 | contig 26187 bp, 24 predicted proteins | sample eDN3rd30CKraftMG_FD_128525 | JGI IMG/M metagenome (GOLD analysis project Ga0182744, IMG submission 128525) | Enriched Miracle-Growth compost microbial communities from Emeryville, California, USA - eDNA 3rd pass 30_C Kraft MG (version 2) (version 2) ... | reverse complement strand
GAGCCTGTCCATGGGCATGGCCACCTGTCAGGCCGGCGGCCGCCTGGAAGACACCCTGCGCGATGCCGACCTGTCCATGTACGAGGACAAGCGGCGTTTCTACGCAGACAGCCTCAGCGACGAAGAGCAGGAATAGGCGCCTTGCCCAGGCTGCCTAACTGGCATCAGGCTTCGGATAGCGCGTCGCCCGCCGATTTGCGAGGCGTATCCACCGCCGGATCTTCGGGCCTGAGCTTGTTCCTGCGGAGAAAATTAAGCGGCTTATTGCCCTTGTAGCCATATTTTTTATCGTCCTTCAGGCTGCCTTCGCGTACCAGATCTATCAGCATGCCGGCCATCAAGGTGGCGCTGGGAGTCAGCGTGCGGTTCTTTATCTGGACCAGCGCCCATTCGCCGAAGCGGTTGCGGCTCATGGGCAGATTCAACTTGACCACATCTCCCGCTTGAAGAGCCGCTTCGCCCCGATTTTGATCGTGGTGGTGATGTCTTTCGGCGCCAGCAACTATAAGATTTTCCGTCCGACAGCTTGTCGACGCGGTGGTACGAGGAGTTTTCTTCCTGCCCGGAGTGAATGAGCTCGTTGGCATCGAGCTTTCTGATCGCGTTGCTGGCAGTGTGATCGCCACGACGCTGAGCTTTCTGGGCGCATATTCCCTGGTGCGCGGCAAGTACGGCAACAAGAAGCTGATCATTTCCGTTTGCCTGCCGCCTTTGATCGCGCCTACCATCATTACGGCCGTCGCGCTTTGCCTTTACTTTACTTCCGTGCCGCTGGAGCTGGTGGGGTCCAAGATTTCGCTACGTATATGGACGCCCCCTGTTTGCCAAGCTGTCAATTCATGATGGTTTAAAGGTAAAGATTGCACCCGTACATCCGGACTTTGAGTGCAACCTGTGTTGCGGTCCCTGATGGGTTCTGCTGGTTGACACCTCTATCGCCTACACGCACTCAAGGTGCTGCGAAGGGATCGGGCTTTGCAAACCACGGTCTGACCTGTCTTGCTATCACTGCATGATCGCCTGAGAAATCGGTGGACTGGTACTGCTTACTACCTTTGCACGATGATGCTGTTTACGCCAGCCGGGTCGATTACGGAGCTACTGACACGTAATCGGCCCGGAACTCCAGGTCATGGGCCAGTAATGCCCAGATAATCCGGGCATTCTTATTGGCCAGAGCTACCGCCGCCACATTGGCATTACGTCGCTGTACCAACCGATGTAGCCAACTGCACTGGTCCGTTTGACGCCAAGCGTGGGACAAGACGGATCGGGCACCAAGCCCAACCACGCAGCCACCTGCCGACCATTGGCGAAGTGCCGGGCATCCCAGATGGAAGCGACCAGCGCACTGGCCGTAATCGGCCCGATACCGGGAATCTTCTCCAGTTTGCAACTGGCTGGATTGGCACGGTGCCAGGCCTTGATCTGGACCTCAAGCTCAATCACCTGCCGATTCAACTCTTTGAAGTGCTCCACCAACCGCTGGATCAGCAGTTGGAACTGACCCGGCAACTCGATTTCCCCGTCCTCAATCAGTTCCGGTACGCGCTGGGGGATATGGTGAGTTCTCAATGGCAACGCCAGACCGTACTTGGCCAGCATGCCGCGGATCGTTGGCTTGGGCAGTACGCACCTTGACGAAGGCCTGGCGAGCCCGGTGCAGGGCCAGCACCGACTGATGATCAACCGTCTTGATCGCCACAAACCGCATGGTGGGTCGCCTCACCGCTTCGCAGATCGCCTCGGCATCAGCCACATCGTTCTTGTTCGTCTTGACGCAGGGCTTGACGTACTGCGGGGCCATCAAGCGCACCGTATGCCTCATGGCCTGTAGTTTGCGGCCCCAGTGGTGGGCACTGCCACAAGCCTCCATGCCAATCAGACAGGTGGGTAAGCTGGCAAAAAATGGGGCTACCTGGTCACGCTTGAGTTGTTTCATGATAACCGTCTTGCCTTGCTCATCAACGCCGTGAATTTGAAAGACGTTCTTTGCCAGATCGATGCCAATGGTTGTAATCTTCATGGTGGATGCTCCTCTCGGTTCAAGTGGTTGTACAGCACCTCCACTTTGGCGCATTCGATGCCGTTACGGGTGGGGGCGTCCATCCCATCGCCTACTGGCTTTCCCCTTTGCTTAGGCGTACGATATGGGTATATATATCGTAATACGATCTATATTCACGATGGCATCTCGTTGCCACGGCATGCTCCGGCTCGATTCATGAAAGGCCGGCCGCTTATCGCCGCCAAGCCGAGGCATGCCGTATATAAAGTACCAATGGGGGTGGACATGGCTGAATTCTTTGTGAACTTGAGCTGGGCGGCGGTATTCCAGATCGTCCTGGTGGACGTGCTGCTGGGCGGGGACAATGCAGTGGTCATTGCGCTGGCTTGCCGCAATTTGCCGGAGAACCGGCGCATGCAGGCGATTTTGTGGGGCACGGGCGGGGCCATTGCCTTGCGCGTGGTGCTAATCGCTTTCGCGCTGGCGCTACTGGTCCTGCCGCTGGTGAAGATCGTCGGCGGTCTGCTGCTGTTATGGATAGGCATCAAATTGATGGCGCCCGAGGAAGAGGGCCAGGATATACGCAGCAGCAGCTCATTGCTGGCCGCCATTAAGACGATCATTCTGGCCGACTTCGTCATGAGCCTGGACAATGTGGTGGCCATTGCCGGGGTAGCCCAGAGCGCGCACGCCGATCATCAGATCATGTTGATCATATTCGGCTTGCTGGTCAGCGTGCCCATCATTATCTGGGGCAGCACCGTGCTGCTCAAGCTGCTGGACCGCTTCCCCCTGATCGTCACGGGCGGCGCCGGGCTGCTGGGCTGGATCGCCGGCGGCATGCTGGTCAGCGATGTCATGGTGCAGCAGCAATTCGGCGAAATCAGCGGCACGGCCAAGCTGGCTGTCGAAGCGGCCGGGGCGCTGGTGGTGATCGTCGTCGGGTATTGGTTGGCGGCGCGCCGCGGCCTGGGCCATTCCGTGGAACGGGAATCAGTCTGATTTACGTCCGCTCCGGTTGTCCACCGGCGGCGCTCCCGGCGTGGCGCGCCCGGGGTCCGCGGCGTCCGCGGGATCGATCCCCGGCGGGATGTTGATATTGGTCGTCGGCGAATTCGGGTCCACCGGCGCATTCATGAGAGACCGCTGATCGCCGTGAATGGATTCCTTCTTCCTTTCCTTGTCGCGGGGCGTGGTTTCCTTCCGGAAGGATTCTTTCATAACGTCGGTGTCGGGCGGGTTTTGTCTGGGCATGGGGCGCCTCCTGAATGTGAGGCGGCGGGAAGCCGCCGGCCTGCGCTGCGCCATGCAGCAAGCGGCATACCGGTGCCTGCGCGGCGTATGCCGGGGCCTGTGTAGCGGGCGGGCCGGGTTGCCCGCGCGCGGATGTGTTGCGAGCGGGGTGGCTGGGCTACAATCCGCCTTATGTCGAACCCCGTGGCGAAATTCCCGCCGCCGCCTGAACGACTGCCTGCACAGGCGGTATGTTTCCTGTCGGCGCGCCCATTGTTCCTGGCTTCCCAGGAGGCCGCCTTGCGTTCGGCATTTGCGCGCGCCAAGCCTGGTTAGGCCCTCCCCATCAATGCGCGGATTGGCACAATCCGCGGCTCCATTCCGGAATGTTCCACCACCTCCATGGCGCGGCCAGGCGCCAGGCGAGACATCGTCGAGTGTGCGCACCATGCAACTTACCAAAAAATTCGTGAAAGCCAAGAACCCCTGCGCTTCCGGCTACCGCTGGTTCCTGCGCGACTGCAACGGGCAGGGGGATTATCAGGAAATCCTGGACGCGCTGGTCGCGGACAACCGCATCGACGACGCCTGCTGGCTGCTGGACCAGTTCGGGCCCACCGATATGGTGTTGGCCGTCGACTGCATCGATGCGGACGCCGTGGTGTTTTCGGGGACATTGCAGGTGCGCCAGGATATCCACGTGCATAGCGTGCTGCGCGCAGGCGGGGCGATACGCGCCGGCGCGGGCATCAGGGCGGACGGGGAGATCGTGGCCGGGGGCGCCCTGGAAACGAAAGGCGGCGTGGTCTGTGGCGGCGCCATCCGTGTCGGCGGGGACATGAAAGCCGAGTGGGGCATACAAGCCGGGACGCGGCTGGAAGCTGGCGGGAGCCTGCGCGCGCAATGGGACATCTGCGCCGGGCAAAGCGTGCTGGTCGAGGGCGACATCCGCGGGGGGCAGAGCCTGACCGCGGGCGGTTCCATCCACTGCCGGCAAGGCATCAAGGTGGGCGGCACGATCCAGGCGGGCCATGACATAGAAGCGGCGCGCGGCATCCAGGCCGGCGCCTGCATCATCGCCGGCAACCACCTGGAAGCGGGCTGGGGCATGCATGCCGGCGGCGATATCTCGGCCGATGGCGCCATCAAGGCCGGCGAGGGGCTGGTCGCGGCCGGACTCATCACGCCCGGCAGCGGCCATGGCGTCTATGCCGGCTTGAAAGTGCGGCTGGATGCCTGGCGCGATGCCGCGAGGGTCGTGGCCAGTGTGCGGCCCGAAGCGCTGATCAGCGGGTACTGGGACGCCGAAAGCGCTTGCGCGGGGCCGGCCTGAGCGGCGGCCTCGGCCCGGCGCCGCGCACGGGCGGCGATGCGTTTCCATAACTTGTCATGGACAGGCAGCAGAACGACGTTGCAGATGGGCTCCAGGACGGCCGCCACGCCGCCCATCGCCACCGAGCCGGTGCATACGAACATAACGAGGAAGGCCACAGTCATGTGCAGGGCCACTTGGCTGGTTTTCTGGGCGAGGAACAACATATGCTGGTCTCCGGCTTGGAATGAGGCGATGAAGCAAATGATAATGATTACCAATTGATAGATAAAGTTGAATCTTTATATTTTCATGATAGCTTTACTCTATTATTGACTGATCGGCGGCCGGCGGCGCATGGTCGAAAGGGGCGGGATAGAATCGAGCTTTTGACGGCGAGGTGGCCAATGTCCATGGAAGAGCGTCTGACCGAGATCGAAATCAAACTGACCGGCCAGGAAGACTTGGTGATGGCGCTGAACGACAGGGTGTATGAGCAGCAAAGGCAGATCGACGAATTGCGGGCCTTATGCACGGCGCTGGCCCAGCGCCTGGCGAAAGGTCCGGACGGCGCGGCGGACCCCTACGCCGAAGAACGGCCGCCTCATTATTGATGCTTCTGTTGCCATTGAAGAGCGGCCTTCGGCGAAGCGCCGGGACTGTCCGCGGCGCGCGCGCCAGCGTCTCTTCAGCCAGCATGCCAGCATCTCTTCATCATTCCTGAATAAGCCGATTTCATGTCAAAAAACACAGAGGGTTCGTGGTCGGAGCTGTTGCGCGGCGGCAATGGCTTGCGTTCGCTCGCCTTGGCGGGCGGTGTTGCGGTGCATGCCGTCAACGTATATATCGTCACGACCATCCTGCCGTCCGTGGTGCGCGACATAGGCGGCCTGGAATATTACGCCTGGAACACCACGCTTTTTGTGGTGGCGTCCATCCTGGGTTCGGCGCTTTCGCCTCCGGCCATACAGAGGCTGGGCCTGCGGCGCGCCTTCCTGGCCGCCCTTGCCGTCTTTGCCGCGGGCACGGTGGTGTGCGCGCTGGCGCCGGGCATGCCAACGCTGCTGGCCGGGCGCAGCGCCCAGGGTCTGGGCGGCGGCTTTCTGCTGGGCCTGAGCTATTCGGCGGTGCGCACGGTGTTCGACGAACGCCTATGGTCACGCGCCATGGTACTGGTTTCCAGCATGTGGGGGGTCGCCACGCTGGCCGGCCCGGCCATTGGCGGAATCTTGGCCGAAACCGGCCATTGGCGGCTGGCTTTCTGGTCCGTGCTGCCGATTGCGGCCGTGCTGGCCTTGCTGGTGATCACCCAGTTGGCGGAGCGGGGCCGGCAGGCCGGCGACCAGCGCTTGCGGACGCCCGCCAGCCGCATCCTGATGCTGGCGCTTGCCGTGCTGGCCGTGTCGACCGCCAGCCTGTCGTCCAGCCTGGCATGGAATGCGTTGGGGATTGCAGCCGGGCTGGGCATCACGGCGCTGATGGCGCGCATCGACAGCCGCTCCAGCTTGCGGCTGTTTCCCAGCGGCTCCTATACGGCGCGCAGCGCCTTGGGCAGCCTCTATGCCTGCATCTGTCTGCTGAGCATAGGGGTGACCACCGAAATCTACATGCCGTATTTCCTGCAACTGATCCATTTGAAAAGCCCGCTGGCGGCGGGATATTGGACCGCGCTGCTCTCCGCGGGATGGACGACCGGCTCCTTCATAAGCTCCGGCCGCTCTCCCGCGCTGGTCAATCGCTTGATCGTGGCGGGGCCTTTGGTCTCGGCCGTGTCGCTGGCCCTGCTGGCGATCGCCATGCCGTGGGCCGCATTGTCCCAGGAAGGGCAGGAAGGCTATTGGCTGATACCGCCCTTGATCGGCGTGGGCCTGGGGGTGGGCTTGTGCTGGCCGAATCTGCTGACGCGCGTGTTCAAGTCGGCGCCCAAAGGGCAAGAGAACATCGCTTCGGCGGCCATCACCACCTTGCAGCTCTATGCCATGGCCATGGGGGCCGCCTTGGCGGGCATGGTGGCCAATGCCGCGGGTTTCACCGACCCGGGCGGGGTGGAAGGCGCCCGCCAGGCCGCGCTGGCGCTTTTTGCCGTATTCGCATGCGCTCCGGGGCTGGCCGCGTTCATCAGCGGGCCGGCGCGGCGGGCGGGCCAGGCGTAGGCCGGCTCCAGGGCCGGGCCAGCGTCGAGGCCCGGACGGCGTCAGGGCTGAACCGCGTCGGGGCTGGGCCAATGCGAGGGCCGCGCAGGGGTCGGGGTCGGCCCGGGTCCGGGGCTTTTAGCGCTATGGAAGATGGAAGACTTCCGGATCGGGTCCGGTCCTGCCGGCGGGGTCGTCCAGCTTGGCGATGGCGGCCATATCGGCCTCATCCAGGCTGAAATCGAAAACCCGGATATTTTCCTGGATGCGGCTGGGTGTAACCGATTTGGGGATGACCATATTGCCCAATTGAATGTGCCAGCGGAGTATGATCTGCGCGACTGAGCGGCCATGCTTTTCGGCGATGGGCGCCAGCGCCGGATGGCCCAGCATGCTGCCCCGCCCCAGCGGGCTCCATGCTTCGGTGACGATGTCGTGCTCGGCATGGTATTCGCGCAGTTCGGCCTGCTGAAAGCCGGGATGCAGCTCGATCTGGTTCACGACAGGCAGCACGCCGGTCTGATCCAGCAGCGTTTGCAGATGCGGGACATTGAAATTGCACACGCCTATGGACTTGGCGCGGCCCTCGTCGCGCAGTTGGATGAGGCTTTCCCAGGCGTCGACGAATTTGTTCTGCCTGGGCGCCGGCCAGTGGATGAGATAGAGGTCGACATAGTCCAGACCCAGCCGGTCCAGGCTTTCCTGGAAGGCTTCCTTGGCGCTGTCGTGGCCGTGACGGTCGTTCCAGAGCTTGGTGGCGATGAACAGGTCGTCGCGCGCGACGCCAGAGGCGCTGACGCCCCGGCCCACGCCGTCTTCGTTGCCGTATATCGCCGCCGTATCGATGGAGCGGTAGCCTGATTTCAGGGCCGTTTCCACCACGGTAGCGGCTTCATCATTCTGGACTTGCCAAACGCCCAGGCCCAGTTGGGGCGCGCTGCGGCCATCGTAAAACGTGACTGTATTCTGTTGGCTAGGCATGGATTCCTCCGTTGAAGGCCCGCCAGCGGCGAGCTGATCAATTAGTAAATGCCGAGGTTTCAGGTACTCTACGGATTATAGGTTGCTGCAATGCAAGAAAATAGGGGCGAAAAATTCCTGCCGCCCGAACTTTTGTGTATACCAGGAGAGGAAAATGAGTGTTCACAGCCAGGCCAAGCGCATCAGCGTACCGCAATTGATGGCTTACAAAGGCCGGCAGAAAATCGCTGCGCTGACCGCCTACACCGCGCCTTTTGCGCGCTTGCTGGACGACGCCCTGGACATGATACTGATAGGCGATTCGACCGCCATGGTGGGCTACAACCACCCCAATACCTTGTCGATCACTGTGGAACAACTGGCCATGCACGCCGCGGCCGTCGTTAGCGTGACCAGTCATGCCTGCATTATCGCCGACATGCCTTTCGGAAGCTATCAGCAATCGCCGCAACAGGCTTTTGCCAGCGCGGCGAAAATGCTGGCCATGAGCGGCGCCGACGGCATCAAGCTGGAAGGCGGCGCGCCGCTGGCGGACACCACGCGCTTTCTGGTCGACCGCGGCATTCCCGTGCTCGCGCATGTCGGCCTGATGCCGCAATATGTGAACACGATGGGCGGGTTCAAGGCTCAGGGCATGACGGAAGAGTCGGCCGAGCGCATTCTGCAGGACGCCATCGCGCATCAGCAGGCGGGCGCCTTCGCCGTGGTCCTCGAGGGCATCGCCGAGCCCCTCGGACGGCGCCTTACCGAGGAATTGGCGATTCCCACCATAGGCATAGGCGCCAGCCCCGCCTGCGACGGGCAGATTCTGGTCACCGAAGACATACTGGGGCTGAGCGGCGGGAAAATCCCCAAATTCGCTCACCCGTTCGGCGATGCCGCCAGTGTCATACGGCAGGCCGCCGAAGAATACGCCCGGCAGGTCAGGGAAGGCGAATTCCCGCGGCTGGAGCATTGCTTCGGGGTGAAAAAAGCCTGAATTCCAGCGCCGCCGAGCCGTGGCGCTCCACAAGCTGGACTCGGCGCCTTGCACTGGCTGCGCCGCCTCTTTCGCATTGAGACTCCATGGGGCTACGGGGCAGGCGCCCGTGCCCGCGCTGGAGGACTTCCCACACACCCACGCACGTCGCGCGCTTGGGGCAGCCGCCTTGGCGCTCGCCCGTGCCCGGGCGCCCATCCGGCGTCCAGGCCGGCGGCTCCTTGGCCGTGAGCTAGCCCGATAAAGCTGTATTCATTAATTAAATGAACCGGCCTCATCAATATATAATATGCATACTTAATTTGTTACGATTGGGAAGCCGCGCCTATGGAAATACGCCAACTGGAGGCTTTTGCCGCCGTACATTCCGCCGGCAGCGTAACGGCCGCAGCACGTTTGCTGGACCGCTCGCAACCCATGGTCAGCCGCCAGATCCAGGATCTGGAGCAGGAATTGGGTTTCACCTTGTTCACGCGCACCCGTCCCCATGTCACCTTGACGGACCAGGGGAAAGAGTTCTACGAAGAGGTGCACAATGTGCTGGCGGGGCTGCAGCAACTGGATACGCGCTCGCGGGAGATCGCGGCGGGGCAGGCGCGCCCCATGCGCATTGCAGCCACTTATTCGCTGGGGTCCGCCCTGGTGCCGCCCGTAATCGGCCGGCTCGAACAGTCCGACCCGGTTTTTGAATACAAGATGCTGCTCCATACCATGGAGCCCCAGGGCGTGGTCCAGGCGATCTCGGACGGGCAGGCCGATATCGGCGTGGTCAGCCTTCCCATAGATCTGGGCCGTTGCCAGTTGCACTGGTCGGGGCAGGCGCCCTGCCTGATGGCGCTGCCGCAGGGGCATCCGCTATCCGGCGACGCGGTCGTATGCCTCGATGGCCTGGACGAGCGCATTACCGTCATTACCCTGTCCAACCAGACGCGTTTGCGGCACCGCCTTGCCACGGCCTTGCTGCCCAGCGATCCGGCGGCCCCTCCCAGGCGCCACATTGAAACCACCTCGTCGCTGAATGCCCTGATGCTGGTGCGCGCGGGCGTCGGCGTGGCGTTATTGGATCCGTTCACCGCCGTCGACATGGCGCCGTCCGAGATCGTGTACCGGCCCATAGACCGGCACATTCCTTATATGATGGGTATCATTACACATCGCGACCGCATGCTGACGCCTGAAGGGGAAAGGCTGGTGCAGGCGATGTGGGACTATGCCTCGAGCAATGTGCCGCGCTTCGTGGCCGGGGATAGCAGCGGGCTGCCCAAAAGCGCCGATCCATTCGAAGCCGACCCCGAGGAAGACAGCGGCGCGGAAACCGACATCGGCGACGAAGCCGGCGCCGATACCGAAGCTGGAAGCGATACCGAAGCCGGCGGGCGGCCTATCTAGATTCGGCGCGGGCCGGCGGCCGCCGCCATTCATCTGTTTATTTAATCATTCTTCCATGTCGAGCACACCTTCTACCGATGCACGGGGCCTGACCGCCCTGGAGCAGCGCCTGGCCCAGGACCTGGCCTGGTTGGATCTGCCCGCCCAGCCCTGGGTTCCACAGGCCTCCGTCCATGGCAGCGAACTGCTGGACGTGGCCATCATCGGAGCGGGCATGGCCGGCCTTGCCGCGGCGGTGTCGCTGCATCACCTGGGTGTGCGCGCGCGTGTATTCGACAGCGCTCCGCAAGGCTATGAAGGTCCTTGGGCCACCACGGCGCGCATGGAAACCTTGCGCTCTCCCAAGCAGCTGACCGGCCCGGCGCTGGGCCTGCCCGCCTTGACCTTCCGGGCCTGGTACGAAGCCCAGTTCGGCCGCGAGGCCTGGGAAGCGCTGGACAAAATTCCCCGCCTGCAATGGATGGACTATTTGCGCTGGTATCGCCGTGTCATGAAGGTGGACGTGCGCAACGAGCACGAAGTGCTGGACATCATTCCTCGGCCCGGCCACGTCGAGCTGCGCATCGAGGCGCCGGACGGCATGCAGACGGTTTTCGCGCGCCGCGCCGTGCTGGCCACGGGGCGCGCGGGCCTGGGGGGCGCGGCCCTGCCGGACTTCATCGCAGGGGTGCCGCGGCGCTATTGGGCGCATTCGTCCGACGAGCTGGACTATGCCGTCTTGCGCGGCCTGCGGGTCGGCGTGGTGGGAGCGGGCGCTTCGGCCATGGACAGCGCCGGCACGGCGCTGGAGCAGGGCGCGGCCAGCGTCGATCTACTGATCCGCCGCCCCGATTTGCCCCGCGTGAACAAAGGCAAGGGAGTGAGCAACCCCGGCTTCACCCACGGCTTCATGAACCTGCCGGACGAGTGGCGCTGGCGCATCCGGCGCTACATCAATGTGCAGCAGGTGCCGCCGCCGCGCGCCAGTGTGTTGCGCGTATCCCGCCATGCGAATGCGCGCTTCAATTTCAGTTCGCCCATCCTGGAAGTCCGGGAGGCCGGCGGCCGCCTGGCGGTGCGCACGCCCGCCAGGACGCATGAGCTCGACTTTCTGATTTTGTCCACCGGCTTTGCCATCGATAGTCATAGCCGGCCCGAATATGCCACCATAGCGCCGCATGTGCGCACTTGGTCCGATGTTCACGGGCAGCCCGAAGACATCGACCGGGAATTGCTGGATTCGCCAGAGCTCGGGCCCGCTTTCGAAATGCTGGAAAAGACGCCCGGCGAACTGCCCGGGCTGTCTCGAGTCCATTGTTTCTGCTACCCGGCCGCGCTGGCCCACGGCGCGGTGTCCGGCGATATTCCGGCCATCAGCGACGGCGCCCAGCGGCTGAGCCGGGGCATCGCCAGCCTGCTGTATGTCGAGGACATCGAAACGCATTACGCGCAGCTGCTGGCCTACGACGAGCCCGAAGTGCTGGGCGACGAATGGACGCCGGCGGCGTGATCCGCCTCTTTTTTGCAGGATAGACTCATGGAAAAAACAACTACGGCCGGCGCGCCGGCCGGAACCGGCGATGTCATCGACGCCATCGTGGGCCTGCAGGCATCGGACCCTTTGCATGCCACCCGCCATGCGCGCAAGAAAGTCGTCGATGCCACCCAGGCGAGCTACGATTTATTTTTTCGGCCGGGCGACGTTCGGCCGGGCGACGTTCGGCCGGGCCACGTTCGGCCGGGCCGCGTTCGGCCGGGCGACGCCGGTCTGCCGCTGGCGGAACGCTTGCTGGTGGCGCTGCATGCCAGCCTTTTATCCGGCTCGGATGCTCTGGCCCGGCACTATCGCGCCGCGCTGGCTGAGGCGGGCGCCGACCCGCAGGCGCTTGCCGCTGTCGAGGCCGGATGCGAGGCGGACCTGCCGGCCACGCGTTTGCGCGAGATGCTGCTGTTCACGCGCAAGCTGATCTTGCGGCCGGTGGAGGGCGATGAAGCCGCCTTGCGCCGATTGAAGGACGCCGGCATGGCCACGCCCGACATCGTCACCTTGGCCCAGCTCGTGGCCTTCCTGTCATATCAAATCCGTTTGGCGGCCGGGCTGGCGGCCATGAAGGCATGGGGATCGCAATGAGCGGGATCATCGATATCAACGGCTATACCAATCAGACGCTGGACTGGAAAGCCTGGCTGGACGTGGTCGATCCGGCGTGCGCCACGCCGGAGCAGACCGCCGTGCTGGAAATGAGCCATCCCAAGGCCAAGGTCTCGGATTACTACCTCTTCCTGGTGCATCAGCCTGAAATCCTGCGGCAGCGTTCCGAAGCGTTCAACGCCATCATGTACGCTCCGGGCGGCTTGCCGCGGGCCGAACGGGAATTGAGCTCGACCGTGGTGTCCCGCATCAACGGCTGCGTCTATTGCGCTTCGGTCCATGCGCAGCGTTTCGAGCAGTTGGCCAAGCGCAACGACACGGTCGCGCAGGTTTTCAGCGATCCGCGCAGCGCCGGCGTAAACCAGCGCGAGCAGGCCATTGCGCGGTTTTCGATAAAGCTCACAGAAGCGCCCAACGATATCGGCCCGGACGATATGCGGGCCTTGCACGACGCCGGACTATCGCGGGACGAGATCCTGGATCTGCTGCACGCGGCCTCCATCTTCGCCTGGGCCAACCGTTTGATGCTCAACTTGGGAGAACCGGTGTTCCCGGAGCAGCCGGGCCTATAGCCGGGCCACGCGGCCGGCGCCGCGGGGCCCGCCGCGCCGAGCCAGCCGCGCCGAGCCAGCCGCGCCGAGCCGGCCGCACTGAAAAGGCGCAGCGTGTATGGGACACTACGAACCCTGGCCAGCGCCGTCCAGGTGGCCGAGCATCTGCACGCCGGCATGCGCCCCAAAGCGCTCGCAGGCCTTGTTCACGCATTGCAGGGCAAAGGCCAGAAACTGGGACGGCTGCCGCAGTTCTTCGGCATAGGCCAGGGCCAGCCGCAAGTCTTTGCGCAGCAGCCCCAGCGTGAAGGTGATATCGCCGGCGCCTTCCATCATGCGCTCCGAGTAGGAATTGAACAGCATGCCCGACGCCGTCCCGGCGGCGAGCGCCGACTTGATCAAGCCGGTATCGAAATGGCTGGCGCGCGCCAGCGCCATGCCTTCGGACAGGCCCAGCAGGGTTCCGGCGATCATGGTCTGGTTGATCAGCTTCATGCTGTAGCCCGCCCCATGCGGGCCGCAGTGCACCAGTTGCCGGCTCAGCAATTCCAGCAAGGGCTTGCATTGCTCCAGCAGATCGGCTGCTCCGCCTGTGAAGATCGTCAGCGTGCCGCCCAGCGCGCCCGCCACGCCGCCGGTTACCGGCGCATCCATGAACCGGGCCTTGCGCGTCGCCAGCCGCTCCGCCACCGGAACGGCGATGCGCGGCGCCGCGGTGGTCATGTCGATATAGACGGTGTCTTCCTGTACGCCCGGCAGCAAGCCTTGGTAGACGCTTTCCACATCGGCGGTGTCGCCCAGTACGGTGAACACCGTTTGAGAACGCTGGGCCAGCTCCATCAGGTCGGTGGCCACTTCGGCGCCTTCCCGGCGCAGCGCCAGAGTTTGTTCCGGGTTGCGGGCCCAGACGTATAGCGGGTGGCCCGCTTGCAGTAGGCGCCGGGCCATGGGCAAGCCCATTTTGCCCAGTCCCACCCATCCTATGGTGTTTTGCATGGCGGTTCCTCGCGTGCTTGCATGCCTGCCAGTTGATGAATCGTGCTGCTGCGCTTTTCGCCCCGATGGGCCGTATGCCGGCCTATTGGATCTGGATATCGGATTCCGTGACGACCTTGCGCCATTTCACCAGTTCCGAGGCAATCAGCTTGTCCAGATCCTGCGGCGTGCCGCCCATCACGATGGCGCCGAGCGCCGCAAGCTTTTCCCGTACGGCCTCGTGCCGCAACGCCCTGTTCAGGCCTTCGTTAGCGCGCTGGATGATGTCCGGCGGCGTGCCCTTGGGAGCCAGCAAGGCGAACCAGGTCGAGGACAGCAGTTCGGGATGGCCTTGTTCGGCCATGGTCGGCACATCGGGCAGGGCCGGCGAGCGCTCGGCCGCCATCACGCCTATGGCTTTGACCTTGTGGGCATTGACCTGCGCCGCGATGCCTGGAACCAGCTGGAACATGGACTGGATTTCGCCGGAAATCAGATTGGTGGTGGCCTGGCCCGGCGCGCTATAGGGCACATGCACCATATTGGTTTCCGTGGCGCTCATGTAAAGCTGCCCGGCCAGATGCATGGAACTGCCATTGCCTATGGAGCCGAAATTCACCACGCCGGGATTTTTGCGCACGTAGTCGGTGAATTCGGCCAGGTTGCCGGCGGGCAGGTCATTGTTCACGACCAGGATGTTGGGCACTTCGGCGATGAGGCCTATGGCGTCGAAGCTTTTCTGCGGGTCGAAGGGCAATTGCTTGTACAGGCTGGGACTGACGACCAATGTGCCCGCCCATGAAAAAAGCAGCTTGGAGCCGTCGGGAGGAGCCTCCGCGACAACGCCGGCGCCGATGTTGCCGTTGTTGGCGCCCCCCTGGTTGACCACCGCGAAATTGCCGGACAGTTCTTCCCCCAGCCGCTCGGCGATGATGCGCGCGATCGCGTCGGCCGTGCCCCCCCCGGGAGCCGGTACGATGATTTGTACCGGCTTGCCTGCCGGCGGCCAGTCCGCCGCGCCTGCCGGGCCGGCGGCGGCCAGCGCAAACATGGCAAAGGCGGCAAAGTGTTTCAGGGAAGTACGCATGCAACCGTCCATTAGGAATTCGCGAACGCCCGGCTTCCATGGCGTGGCGGGCCATTCGGCTATACCATAAGGCGCTCCGCCTTAATTTATCATGCTGGAGGGCGCGAATACAGCGCGGCGGCGCTTGCCGCGCATAAGATGTGCAGCAACAAGGTATATACATTCCTCAAGGGAAGGATGCAGTGAACCAGCTTACTGTGGAAATGGCCTATGCGGCGATGGCCATTCTCGGCGCCCTGGCCGGCTTTGGCCTGGCGGCCTGGCTATGGCGCGGCAAATTGCGGGCCGCGCGCGCGGACCTGGAACACGTCCGCCGCCAGGCCGCGGACGCGGATGCCGAAAGATTGCGGCTGGACCGTTTGCTGATACGCAGCGAGTCCATGGTGCAGAATCTGGAAGAGCGGCTGGATGAAGCGCGGGACATGCTGGCGGGCAGGAACACGGAATTCGCGCAGGTGTCGGAACGCAATGCGGAGCTGGGCAAGGCATTGGCCGAGCTGCGTGCGGTGCATGCGGAAAAGCTGGCCGGCTTCCGGGAAATGCAGGCCGGGCTGGAACAATCCCGCGAGCAGCTCAGAACCGAATTTCGCGATCTGGCCAATCAGATTCTGGAGGAGAAGGGCAGGACTTTCGCGCAGCATAGCCAGACGTCGCTGGAAGCCCTGCTCAGGCCGTTCCGGGAACAGATAGACGGCTTCCAGCAGCGCGTCAATCAAATCCATGACGAGGCGCTGCGCGGCAATGTGTCGCTGGGCGCCGAAATCCGGCGGGTGCTGGACATCGGCCTGAAGATGAGCTCCGAAGCCCAGAACCTGGCCGCCGCCTTGAAAGGCGATAAGAAAACCGTGGGCAATTGGGGCGAGGTGCAACTGGAGCGCAGCCTGCAGCTTGCCGGCCTGGTACGCGGCGACCACTACGATGCACAGCCGCGCTTCAAAGATAGCCACGGCAATAGCCGCCAGCCCGATTTCATCATCAGGCTGCCCGATCACAAGCATTTGATCATAGACAGCAAGGTGTCGCTGGTCGATTATGAGCGCGCCATTGCGGCCGGCGATCCGGCCGCCGGACTGCCGGCCAACGCAGCGGCGCCCGCCGGATCGCCGGCCGCACCCCACGACACGCGGGAGGAGGCGCTTCGGGCGCATGTCAAGGCGGTGCGCAATCATATCGACGATCTCAGCCGCAAGGACTACAGCAACCTGATAGGCGTGCGCAGCCCGAGCTTCGTGCTGATGTTCATGCCCATAGAGGCGGCCTATATCGAAGCGCTGAAGCACGGCCGGGACTTGTTCGATTACGGCTATCAGCGCAACGTCATACTGGTGTCGCACACTACGCTGCTGCCCATATTGAAAACCGTGGCCAACCTGTGGATGGTGGCGCGCAGCAACGAGCAGGCTCACGAGCTGAGCGCCCGCGCCGGTGAAATCTACAACCAGGTCATCGTCGTTGCGGAGCGCCTGAAAAAGCTGGGCGACACCCTGGACACGGTCAGCAGGCAGTACAACAGCACCGTTACCGCGGTGGCGGGCCAGCAAGGCCTGTACGGCAAGGTTGCGCGCTTTTCCGAGCTATCGTCCAAGGCCACCAAGTCCATGCCCGCCCTGGAACCGCTGCGATCCGATTTCGAAGGCCAGCGGCTGGACATGGTGTTGCCCGCGCCAGCCGACGAAACCGGCCCCGGGCATATCGGTTAACCTAGCGTCTGCAAAACTTCAGCACCGCATGCCCATGACAGACCGACCGCCGCAATCGCTGTTTCCCCTGGATAACCCATACCTGGAGTGGATGGGCGTGACTTTTACGGGGTGGTCGCAGGGCTATGCCGAAATGCAGTTGCCGGTCTCCGCGCATTTCGGCAATCGTACCGGCCGCATTCATGGCGGCGTGATTTGCACGCTGCTGGATTCGGTATCCGGCTATGCCGGGCTGTATGTGGAGCCCGGCGAACCGCCCTTGCGCAGCCTGACCCTGTCGCTGACCACTAATTTCATAGGCAGCGGAGACGGGCGGCTGGTGGTCGCCAAGGGCTATGTCGAGCGCAAGGGGCGCAACATCTATTTCACGCGGGCCGAAGCCTGGCTGGACGGCAGCCTGCTGCTGGCCACGGCCGTCGGCGCCTTTACTTATTCGCTGGACCAACGAGCCGCGGCCTGATGCTGCGGCGGGCATGCCGCCATGCCGTCCGCATCGGGCCGTGACGCCGGCTCAGTTCGTAAAGCCATCCGTCGCCGGCGCCTTCATTGCGGCGTCAGGCCGGCCTCTTTCACGACTTGAGCCCATTTCCGGCGGTTCTCGTGCACCGTCTTGCGGAACTGTTCGGGCGACGAGACATGGACGGTGTTGCCCGTGGCGGTCAGGCGCTGCGCCACTTCGGGCTGCTGCACGGCCTTGCTCGCGGCGGCGTTGATTTTTTCCACGATGGCGGGGTCCATGCCTTTGGGGCCGAACAGCCCGAACCAGATATAGCTGTCGAAACCAGGCAGGCCGCTCTCCGCAATGGTGGGCACTTCCTTGACGACCTCTATGCGCTTGGCGGTCGAGACGCCCAGCAGCCGCACGGTGCCCGCCTTGTATTGGCCCAGGACCGTCTGGACCTGGTTGAAGATGCAGCAGGTTTCGCCTTTGACCACCGATTGCAGCGCTTCGGGACCGCCCTTGTAGGGCACGTGGATCATCTTCAGGCCGGCGCGCGCGTTGAATTCTTCAAAGGCCAGTTGCGTTCCGGTCCCGACGCCCGTCGAGGCGAAGTTGTACTTGTTGGGGTTGGCTTTGACTTCGGCGATGAATTCTTCCAGCGTATTGACGTCGATGACCTTGGGATTGATGGTCAGCACATTGGACACATCGACCAGGGGCGCTATCGGCGTGAAATCTTCCTCGACGTCGAACGGCAGTTCCTTGTAGATGGCCGGGTTGACGCCATGCGTGGCCGCCGTCCCGAGCAATATCGTATAGCCGTCGGGCTTGGCCCGGGCCACCGCCGCCGAGGCCAGGTTGCCGCCCGCGCCGGAGCGATAGTCGATGATCACGGGCACGCCAAGTGCTTGCTGCAGGGGCTCTTGTATGCCGCGCGCGATCACGTCGACGCCCGAGCCCGCCGGAAAGCCCATCAGCATGGTGATGGGGTGCTCCGGCCATTCGGCGGCGAAGCCGGGGGTCATGACCAGGCTGGCGCTGAGCGCGGCCGCCTTGGCCAAACGTGAAAAAACCTGGAAACGCGGAAGTGAAGAAGCCGCCATGATCGAACCTTGGTGATTGAAGAAAGCATCAAGATTAGCAGCGGATCCTTGAAACTCAAACGAATAAAAAGAATGTTATATATGATTTATAGACATATGACGGCGGCGCGTTCCGATGCCGTTTCGGGCCGCGGGCGGCCGCATGCGCTGCAGGCCGGCGGCTCGGTGGCAAAATAGATGCAAGAAGGCGCGCCGGCATGGGCGCAGCCAGCGGCGCGGCGTCGTAAGCCACGCGCGGACCTCAGGAAGCAGCCGGATATGGAAGACGTACGCGACACTCAACCGCGCTATACCGTTGGATTATTGATTTTCGCCATCGCGGCGATTTTGCTTTTCGTCCACCTATATGCCCGGGCGGCGGGCGACGCCAGGCTGCAGGGCGCCCTGCTATGGGGCATGCTGGCTGCCGCCGCCACCAGCCTGGGGACTTTGCCCATCATATCCACGCTGCGCTTGTCCCAGCGCGCGAATGACGCCATGCTGGGTTTTGGCGCCGGAGTCATGCTCGCGGCCAGCTCATTTTCATTGATCATTCCCGCCCTCGCCGCGGCGGAATCGCAAGGCGCAGGGCCTTGGCGCGCCAGCGGGGTGGTGGGCGCGGGCGTTTTGCTGGGTGCGCTGGGCCTGTTGCTCGTAGACAGGCTGATGCCGCATGAGCACTTCGTGAAGGGAGTGGAAGGCTCCCAGGCGCGCAAGCTGAAGCGGGTATGGCTCTTCGTTCTGGCCATCTGCCTGCATAATTTCCCCGAAGGCCTGGCCATAGGCGTGGGTTTCGCCGCGGCCGACGACATCGGCGCCCGCGCCCTGGCCACGGGCATTGCCGTCCAGGACGTACCCGAAGGGCTGGTGGTCGCCCTGGCCCTGACCAGTGTGGGCTACAGCCGCAAACTGGCGGTGGGCATAGCGGTATTGTCCGGCCTCATCGAACCGCTGGCTTCCGTGCTGGGGGTGGCGGTCATCGGCTTGTCCTCCACGCTGCTGCCGTGGGGGCTGGCCGCCGCCGGCGGCGCCATGCTCTTCGTCATCAGCCACGAAATCATTCCAGAGTCGCACCGGCAGGGGCACGAATCCGCGGCTACCGTCGGGCTCATGCTGGGTTTTGTGCTGATGATGTTTCTGGACACCGCTCTGGGCTAGGGCCGCCGGCCGGACGGCATGCGGCTTGCTGCGCTCATGGAAGGCAATGCCGCGCACGCGCGGCTTTTTTCAAACCATGTAAAAAGGAGCCGGCCATGGCCAGATGCGACGCTTGCGGGAACGATTACGACAAGGCCTTTCAGGTGACCAAGGAAGGGCGCAGCCATACCTTCGACAGCTTTGAATGCGCGATCCATGTATTGGCGCCGGAATGCGCCCATTGCGGCATGAAAATCATAGGCCACGGCCTGGAGAAAGACGGCGCCATGTACTGCTGCAATCACTGCGCCGAGCAGCACGGCGCCACCGGACTGCGCGACCGTGCATGACCGCGCTTGAAGACCTGAAACGCTAGGACGCCGCGGCGGCCGGCCGCGGGGCGCTGCATGCCAGCCATTGCTCGATCGGCATGGGCTGGGCGAAGAGATAACCCTGCATGGAATCGCAGCCATGCCGGATCAGGAATTGCGCCTGTTCGTGCTGTTCGACGCCTTCGGCGACCACCTTGAGCCGCAATTGCTTGGCCATGGCCAGTATCAGCTTGATGATGGCGGAGTTGTCCGCATCGCAGGGGATATCGTACAAAAAGCTTTTGTCGATTTTGAGTTCGTACAGCGGGAAGCGTTTCAGGCAGGTCAGGTTCGAATAGCCGGTGCCGAAGTCGTCGACCGAAAACCGTATGCCCAGCTCGTGCAATTCCGTCATGCGATCGATGGCGCCCTGGGTGTCCTCGATGAGCACGCCTTCGGTAACCTCGAACACCAGCCGGTCGGGGGGCGCGCCGCTTTCCCGAAGGATGTCGCGCACACGGCTGGTGAAGTCAGGTTGATGGAACTGGCGGGGGCTGACATTGATGGACAGCGGAAACGTCTGCCCGGCGGCATCCAGCAGCAGCAAGGTCTGGCAGGCCTGCTGCAACACCCAGTCCCCGATGCGCTGGATGACGCTGGTTTCCTCGGCGATCGGAATGAAGCGCCCCGGGGAAATCGGGCCTTTCGTGGGGTGATTCCAGCGGATCAGCAGTTCGGCGCCCACAGGCCGGCGCAGGTGGTCGAATTGCGGCTGGATATGCATGCTGAGCTGATCCGTGCCTATGGCCACGGCCAGGTCGCGCTCGAGCGTAAGCCTTTCTTCCATGCCGGCCTGCATGCTGGCCTCGAAGAAGCCCACCCTGTTGCGGCCGGCTTCTTTGGACCTATGCATCGCCGTGCCCGCTTCGCGCAAGACGTCTTCGGCGGTCTTGCCGTCCGGGCGCAGCAGCGTAAGGCCTATGCTGCCGCCGGAGAAAACGGTATGGCCTTCGATATACAGCGATTGCTCCAGCGCGGTGCGCACTTGTTCGGCGATGTCGACGGCTTTGCGGGCGCCTTCTTCGGCCGTGTGGCCCAGCCGCTCGAGCAGGATGGCGAATTCGTCGCCGCCGATGCGGGCCACCATGGCGCTGGGCGGTGTCGCGCCAGCCAGGCGCCGGGCCGTGTCGCGCAACATCGTATCGCCCGCCGTACGGCCGCGCGCGTCGTTGACGCGTTTGAAATTATCCAGGTCTATCAACAGCACCGCGCCGAACAGCCCGCTTCTGCGGACGGCCTCCAGCGCGAGCTCCATGCGTTCTATCAACAGGCGCCGGTTGGGCAGATCGGTCAGGGGGTCGTAGAAAGCCAGCCGGTGGGCGGTCTGCTGAGCCGCTTTGTGCTGAGTGATATCGGTGGAGATGCCGCACAGGGAATCGATGTCGCCCTGGGCGTCGCGCAGGGGAATCTTGATCGAAAAGAAGATTTCGGCGCGCCCGCGCTTGCCTATGGCCTGCTCTTCCCCGGCCACTCGTTCCCCCTCGTCGATCACGCGTATGTCATTCTGCCGCGTCTGGGCGAGGTGGGGGCCGTCGAGGAGATCCTGATCACGGCGGCCGATCAGTTCGGCCGGCCGCAAGCCGAGGTAATCGCACAGCTTGCGATTGACATATCGATATTTCAGGTCGCGGTCCTTGATATAGATATGAGCGTCCACGCTGTCCAATATGGCGTTCAGGCGGCTTTCGCTGGCTTTCAGGGCTTGCGTCCGGCGTTTGAGCCGCAGTACGAGTGTGGCGGCGAATACCAGCGCCACGACCAGCAGCAGGCTCAGCGCGCCCAGCGTCCACCAGAGCGCGGGCGGCAAATCATCGTAGGCGCCGGACGGCAGGGCCGGCGGCTCGGTCCTGGCGGCGAAAGCCGCCGAGCAGCCGAGCGACAGCGCGGTGATTGCCGCAAGGCGTGGTTTTTCGCGGGGTCGTGTTCCGGTGCTCATGGCCTGGGCTATCTTCGGGGGTTGAGTGCCGTTGGACGCGAGCTTGGGCCTCCGGCATGAGGAACAGACAGCAAGATCAAAGTGTGTCCAATGATTTCATCGCATCGTAGAAGCGCGCCGCCGATTCGTCAAGCGGGAGCCCCGTCCTAGGGCAAACCCCGATCAAAAACGTTTGTTTCAAAATTGAAATTGGATGTAGCATATGTTTTTTTCACCGTTCATTGCTTGCCATGGTGCCTACGGTCAATACGCCTCAAGAGCGGCTGCTGGCGGTATTCGCGCAATTGACGCCGGAGCTGCAGCGCGCCGCGCGCTGGGTCAGCGGCCATCCGGCCGAAGTCGGGCTATGGTCCATGAGGCGGCAGGCGCAGGCTTTATCGGTGTCGCCGGCCACGATGCTGCGGCTGGCGCGGGCGGCGGGCTACAAAAGCTACGATAGTTTCCGCGCGCCGTTCCAGCAGGCGCTTACGTCGGGCGGCAGCACGCTGCGCCAGAAAGCGGCGAAGCTGCAGGCGGCGGACGGCAGGAAGGCGACGCAGCCCGCGCATGACGTGCTGGCGGAATTGCAGGGGCGGGCGGTGCAGTCCGCCTGCAAGCTGAATACGCCCGCGCAACTGGACGCCGCCGCGCGTGCCATGTTGCGGGCCCGGATGGTCGGTTTTCTGGGGTGGCGGTCCAGCTTCGGCACGGCTTTCCAGATGCGTTATGCCTATCAGTTGCTCCAGTGCAATGGCATGCTGCTGGATGGAGCGGGGGGCACTCTGGACGAGCAGGCTGAAATCCTCGGGCCCAAGGATGTGCTGGTCGCCATCGGCCAGGCTCCGTATGCCAGGCCCACAGTGCGTGTGGCGCAAGACGCCGCGCAACGCGGGGTGACGCTGATCGCACTGACGGACGACGCCTTGTCGCCGCTTGCGCTGCAGGCCGCGCACGCGCTGCTGTTTCAGTCGGAATCCAGCGCCGGCGCCGGTTCGCGCCATGGGCCCGGAACGTTCTTTCACACCATGGCCGGGCCGCTGGCCTTGGCGGAACACCTGATCGCGCGGTTTGCGGCCATAGGCGGGCAAGAGGTGCTGGGCCGGCTGGACCATGTGGAACACCGCTTGCGCAACGAGCAGGCTTATTGGAATCAGCGAGGGAAGCCTTGATGGCTACCCGCTTTACGTACTGCGCCAGTAACGGGCTGGCGCAAGATAATCGGGGGAAGGAACCCCAAGGAGAACCAGTATGTTGAAGCTACTCAAGCAAGCAGGCGCCAAAAGGCTGGCGCTGACTGCCGGCGCGGCGGCGATGTTCGCCGCCCTGGCCGCACCCCTGCCGGCCGCCGCCCAGCAGAAATTCGTCAGCATCGGCACGGGCGGCGTCACCGGCGTGTACTATGCCGCGGGCGGCGCCATTTGCCGCCTGGTCAACAAAGACCGCGCCAAGCACGGCGTCCGCTGCTCGGTGGAATCGACCGGCGGCTCGGTATTCAACATCAACACCATCAAGGCCGGCGAGCTCGATCTTGGCGTGGTCCAGTCCGACGTCGGCTTCAATGCATACAACGGCGAAGGCCAATTCAAGGAAAGCGGCGGGTTCAAAAAGCTGCGTTCGGTGTTTTCACTGCACCCCGAGCCCTTCACCTATGTCGTGCGCAAGGACGCGAACATCAAGACCTTCGACGACCTGAAGGGCAAGCGCTTCAACGTGGGCAATCCGGGTTCGGGCACGCGCGCCTCCATGGAGCAGTTCCTGAAGGCCAAGGGCGTGGATCTGAGCTTCTTCTCGCTGGCTTCCGAGCTGCGTCCCGACGAGCACGGCCCCGCGCTGTGCGACGGCAAGATCGACGGCTTCATGTATGGCGTCGGCCACCCGTCCGCCAACATCCAGGATCCGACCACGACTTGCGGCGCGCAGCTCATGTCGCTGACAGGGCCGGTGGTGGACAAGCTGGTCGCCGACTATCCCTACTATGCCAAGGCCACGATTCCGGCCGGCCTGTACCCCGGCAACCCGCAGGAAACACACACCTACGGCGTGCTGGCCACCTTCGTCACTTCGTCCGACGTGCCGGAAGAAACCGTCTACCTGATCGTCAAGGCGGTGTTCGACAACTTCGAGGACTTCAAGAAGCTGCATCCCGCATTCGCGCACCTGGAAGCCAAGGACATGGTCAAGAACGGCCTGTCCGCGCCTTTGCATCCCGGCGCCGAAAAATACTTCAAAGAAAAGGGTTTGCTTTAAGAGCAGACGTGCGTCCGGCGGCCCCGGACGCATGACGGTGCAATAAGCGGGCGGCCACGAGCCGCCCGTCTAGGTATTACACGCAAGCGCCGGGCCGAACCGCCCGCGCGCAGCCATGGCGATACAGCCATGGCGACACACTAGGAAAGCAAGCATGGGCACGACATCCTCGCCGTCCGTCGGCACGCAGCAGATGAACGCAGAACTCGAACAATTGGTCGCCGACGTCGACCGCGGAGGCCGCACTGTAGGCGGCATCACCGGCGCCGTCCTGTTTTGGGGCGCTGTGGCATGGTCGCTCTTCCAATTGTGGTATGCGTCCCCATTGCCCTTCGCATTGAACTTCGGCATCTTCAACGATACCGAGGCGCGCGCGCTGCATCTGGGCATCGCCATGTTCCTGGGCTATCTGGCTTATCCGGCCAGGAAGAGCTCGCCGCGCGACCGCATCCCCGTGCTGGACTGGGTCTTCGCCCTGGTCGCGGGCTTTTGCGGCGCCTATCTGTTCCTGTTCTACAAGGAACTGGCGGCGCGTCCCGGCATTCCCACCGCCATGGACATCACCGTGGCCGCGATCGGGCTGGTGCTGCTGCTGGAGGTCACGCGCCGGGCGCTGGGCGCGCCCATGGCCGTCCTGGGAGCGGTATTCGTCGCCTACGTCTTTCTGGGGCCGTGGCTGCCGGACGCCCTGGCGCACCGCGGCGCTTCCATAGAACGCCTGGTGTCCCACATGTGGCTGACCACGGAAGGGGTGTACGGCGTGGCGCTGGGCGTGTCGGTGTCCTATATTTTCATCTTCGTGCTGCTGGGCTCCCTGCTGGACCGCTGCGGCGCGGGTAATTACATGATGCAGGTCTCCTTCGCCCTGCTGGGCCATCTGCGCGGCGGCCCGGCCAAGGTGGCCGTGGTCTCCTCCGCCGTCAACGGCATCGTCTCGGCCTCGTCGGTCGCCAACGTGGTGACGGGCGGGATATTCACGATTCCGCTGATGAAGAAGGCGGGCTATGGCGGCATCCGCGCCGGGGCGATCGAAACCGCGTCCTCGGTGAACGGCCAGATCATGCCGCCCGTCATGGGGGCGGCGGCTTTCCTGATGATCGAGTACGTGGGCATCCCCTATACCGACATCATCCGCCACGCGCTGCTGCCGGCTAGCATCTCCTACATCGCCTTGTTCTACATCGTCCATCTTGAGGCGCTGAAGCTGGGCATACAGCCCATGATGTCCAGCGGCCGGCCGCGTACCGTGCTGCAGAAGCTGGCGGGCTGGGGCATGGGCATCGCAGGGTCCATCATCGTCATGGGGCTGGTCTATTGGGTAGGCGTGGGGGTGCAGGCGGTGGCCGGCGCGGCCGCCATCTGGATACTGACGGCCCTGCTGGCGGTGCTCTATTTGTGGCTGCTGCGCATATCCGCCATGCATCCCGATCTTCCCACCGATATCAATATCACCAATCCGGTGCGTCCCGAAACCTGGCCCACGGTGCGTTCAGGGCTCTATTTCCTGATCCCTATCGGCATTCTGGTCTGGTGCCTGACGGTGGAGCAGCTTTCCGCCGGCCTGTCGGCTTTCTGGGCGGTGGTTTCCATGGTGGTGCAGATGCTGACCCAGAGGCCGCTGATCGCCTGGTTCCGCAAGCAGGCCATGGCGCCCGCCTTGCGCACGGGCTGGTCGGAAACCATCACCGGCCTGCAGGAAGGCGCGCGCAACATGATAGGCATCGCCATCGCCTGCGGCACGGCGGGCCTGATCGTCGGCGCCATCACGCTGACCGGCCTGGGCCTGCGCATGACGGCCTTCGTCGAGCTGGTTTCCATGGGCAGCGTGCTGGCCATGCTGTTCTTCACCGCGGCCGTCTGCCTGGTGCTGGGCCTGGGCATGCCCACCACGGCCAACTACATTCTGATGGCCACCCTGATGGCGCCGGTGGTGGTCGAACTGGGCGCGCAAAGCGGCATCGTCATCCCGCTGATCGCGGTGCACATGTTCGTGTTCTATTACGGGATCATGGCCGACATCACGCCGCCGGTGGGCCTGGCCACCTTCGCCGCTGCGGCCATCTCGGGCGAGGACCCGATCAAAACGGGAATACAAGGCACGACCTACGCCATGCGCACGGCCGTACTGCCCTTCATGTTCATCTTCAACCCGCTGCTGCTGCTCATCGACGTCGAAGGATGGACGGAGCTGGTGCTGGTGGTGGGCGGCGCCACCCTGGCTTCCCTGACGTTCGCCGCGGCTACTATGCGATGGATGCGCATCAAGGCGACATGGATGGAAGTCGCCTTGCTGTTGCTGGTTACCTTCATGCTGTTCAGGCCCGACTGGTTCATGAACCACCTGGCGGGCAAATACGAAACACGGCCCGCCGCCGAGCTGCTGAAGATCGCTGCCGACATGCCGGAGAAGGGCAGGCTGGTGGCCGTGCTGTCGGGCATGAACCTGGAAGGCGAGGAACTGCGCAAAACGGTGGCCGTGCCCCTGCCTGCCCTGCCGGAAGGCAGCACCGCCAAG